>Ga0123357_10000094_pt1 | contig 72476 bp, 60 predicted proteins | sample TergutEmb28metaG_FD_89873 | JGI IMG/M metagenome (GOLD analysis project Ga0123357, IMG submission 89873) | Embiratermes neotenicus P4 segment gut microbial communities from Petit-Saut dam, French Guiana - Emb289 P4 | ecosystem: Host-associated > Arthropoda: Insects > Digestive system > Gut ...
CGATCTGTTCCAGCGAATGACGCCGAGCTTTCCGTCCAGGCATGGAAACCATCCTTCCGCCAACCGGAGCTGGCATCAAGACGACTCTCACAACTCGTGGACCTAACCAAGGGGGTCACGCCACCAGTTATGTGCGAGTTATGAAAAGTTATATAACTCCGCGACACTGTGTCGATGAGTTATATAACTCTGGCTCTGGACGCTCGGCCCGCACCACCGTGTCGAGCGTCCACCTGAGACTTACTGAGTGATTTCTGAGCCTGGATCCGCGAGAATGGGACTGTGAATCCCGCGTTGCTCTTTATCGAGGACGACCGGGCCATCGCCGAGATGGTGGTCGAAGTCCTCCAGGACAGCTACGACGTCGATCACGCCGCCACGGGCGAGGAGGGGCTCGACCGTGCGCTCCACGCGCATTACGAGGTCATGGTGATCGATCGGCGCCTGCCCGGAATCGACGGGGTGGCCGTGATTCAGGCGGTACGCCGTGCGGGCATCACCACGCCCGTCCTCATGCTCACCGCCCTGGGCTCGATCGATGACCGCGTGTCCGGACTGGACGGCGGCGCGAACGACTATCTGACCAAGCCCTTCGACTTCGACGAGCTCCTGGCCCGCCTGCGTGCCCTGCGCCGCGGATTCGCCGCCGAGACCGGCAAGACGTACATCGGAGATTGGCTCTTCGTCCCCGAGACCCAGACCCTCTACGACCCGTACGGGGACCGCATCAGCCTCACCACCACAGAGTCGGCCCTCCTAGCCCTGCTGGCCGAGTCCCCCGAGCACATCTTCTCGAGAGGTGAGATCCTGTCCACCATCTTCTCCCCCGACGACACCCCCGGCACCGTGGACACCTACGTCCACTACATCCGCCGCAAGACCGACCGAAACTTAATCGAGACGGTACGCTCCCAAGGCTATCGCCTAGGAGACGCCTCATGACCGAGCCGCAAGAGAGCCCCGCGCCGGGCCCACCCCCGGAGCAGGGTCCGGTAACGGAGCCGCGCCCGGCGGGGGGGCCACCCATGCCCACAGGGGAGTCCCGACAGGGACGACCCGAGGACGCATGGGGGGGACCCGCCGAGGCAGGCCCGCGGCCCAATGAACCAGAGCAAGAACGAGCCGAGCAAAAACAACCTGACTCCAGCATGTACCCCCCTCCAGCCCCGAACGCCGTCCCCTCTCAACCGCCGAAGAAACCAAGTGCACGCCCAGGCATTGCCCCGCGCACCCCCAGGCGCACGAAGACGCAGACCGCCCGACACCACCAACAAGCCGCCAAGACAAGAGTCACCAGGCGATCAGTCCACACGGAGGCACAGCCCCCGACGGACGAGGAAAGAGTACGGCACGCCGCCGTCGGCGTCGGTGTCGCCGTAGCCGTCGCGTCAGGCGGAGTCGTCTTCGTGGGATGCCTGACGCTGATCGTCATCGCCATGGTGAAAGCCGTCCAGGTCCCACCCGGATATCAGCAGATCTCCGAGAACGGTCGCATCATCATGAGGCCGCCGCAATGGGGATGGCTCAACGCGTACGACGTCATCTGGACCGTCGCCATCCTAGCGATCATCAGCCCCATCCTGACGTCCCTGGTCGCCTGGTTCATGGCCCGCCGCGCCGCGAAGCCCTTGGCCGACGCCCTCCAGCTACAACGCCACTTCGTCGCCGACGCCAGCCACGAACTGCGTACCCCCCTGACGGCGCTGTCATCCAGGGTGCAGATCCTCCAGCGCCGGTTGGACAACGGCAAGCCCATCGACGACGTCGTCCACCAACTCCATGATGACACCTCCAACATGGCCCGAGTGCTCGACGACATGCTGCTCACGGTCGAGGGCACGGCGGCCGGCGAGGGCCTACGAACGTCTGTCGTGGGGTGCTTGCGCACAGCGGTCACCTCCTTGGACGCCCTGGCCGAGCAGACCGGCGTCCACATCCAATTGCATTCTCCGTCCGACATGGCGGCCGCCGTGCCGGAAACCTCGTTGACCAGGGCAATCGTCGCCATCATCGACAATGCCATTCAACATTCACCCCAGGGAAGCACGGTGGAAGTCTCGTCCCAGGTCGTCGGCCACTCGGCGGTGATCCGCGTGAGCGACCACGGCAGCGGCATCGCCGGTGTCGAGCCAGGACACGTCTTCGACCGTTTTTCCCATGGCTCAGAGAGCGGACGCAAGAGAAGTTTCGGCTTGGGACTCGCGCTCGCTTCTGAAGTCGCACACCGATTCGGCGGAGACATCCGCGTGGAGTCCTCCACCACGCACGGGACCACCTTCGCCCTCGGCTTCCCACTGGCCCCCTGACCTCGTCGCGGGCCTGTCTCGAGAGCCGCGACCACGCGAGGACGCCCCCTCCGGCGAGCTCGTGACGAGCCGCCCGTACAGCCATGTCATCCGAGGAACTCATGTTCACACTTGCTTCGTTGACACAAGATCTCCCGACCGACGCTCTCGCCGGCGACTGTGAGGTCCTGGTACGCGACATCGCCTACGACTCCGCCCGAGCCCAGGCAGGAGACGTGTTCGTGGCTCTACGCGGGGCACTCACGGACGCCCACAGGTTCATCCCCGACGCCTACGCGCGAGGGGTACGGACCTTCGTCGTCGACCACTGGCCGTCCGAGATCCCCATGGGCGACGACATCACCGTGGCACGCACGCCCGACACCCGCCACGCCCTGGCGCTGATGAGCAGACGATACTTCGACGTCCCCGAACGCCGGATGAGCGTGGTGGCCATCACCGGCACCAAGGGGAAGACGACCGTCTCCTTCATGCTGAGGTCGATTGTCGAGGCGGCCGACCGGCCCATCGGGTTGATCGGGTCCAGTGGGGTCCACTACGCGCAGACCCACGTGAAACTCCCCAACACCACGCCCGAGTCGTACCAGATCCACCAGATCCTGGCCGAGATGGTCGCAGCCGGGGTGGGCACAGTGATCCTCGAGGCCACGAGCCAGGGCTTCCTGATGCACAGGACGGACGGGATGCGCTTCCCGCTCGGCGTGTTCACCAACATCTCCCCCGACCACATCTCGCCGACCGAACATGCCAGTTTCGAGGAGTACTTCGCCTGCAAGAGGCAGATCTTCTCTCAGTCCGAGTGTGGACTCGTCAACCGCGACGACCCTCTGTACGAGGAGATCGTCGGCGGTGCTCCCTGTCCTGTGCGCACCTTCGGCTTCCATCCCCTGGCGGACTACCGTGCGGAGGAGGTCGACCTCGCACAGGATGCCCGTGCCATGCTGACCCGCTTCGTGTGCCGTACGCCGTCCGGGACGCAGCCGTACCACCTCCACATGCCCGGACACTTCAACGTGTCCAATGCCCTGGCCGCGATCATGGTGGCCGACTCGCTCGGGGTGCCCGCCGAGGCGATCCGCGCCGGATTGGACACGGCCCGCGTGCCCGGACGGGTGGAAGTGGTCGAGACCCCGGCGCCGTACACCGTCCTGATCGACTTCGCCCACAACGGGCTCTCGCTCCAGGCGCTCATCGACGCGGTGCGTGTCTGCCACCCCCGCCGCGTCCTGGCCGTCTTCGGCCTGGAGGGAGAGCGTTCCCATCTACGTCGGTTCGACTGCGGGAGAATCCTCTCCCGTGAGGTGGACCACACCATCCTCTCCGACGCCAGCCCCCGCCGGGACGACCCGGACGCCATCATCGCCGACATTGTCACGGGGATGGCGACCGCAGGAGGGCGAGGGACCTATGAGATCATCCGGGACCGCCACCACGCCATCCCCGCTGTGCTGGAGATGGCCGGTCCCGGCGACATCGTCCTGCTCATCGGCAAGGGCAGTGTCACGTACGAGGAAGTCGACGGCGACCACATCCCCCTAGACGAGCGGGAGATCGTGGAGGAGTGGTTCGCGCAGGAAGCGCTGCCGGATCGAGCGTCAGTCGACCAGACCCTCAGTCCTCGGCCATCGTGACTTCGATGCCGCCCATGACGACGGCGGACAGGTTGTACAGGAACGCGAAGATCGTGGCCAACGCCGTGCCGATCACCACGTTGACCGCGCCCACGAGGGCCGCCAAAGCAGTCGCACGCGTGGTGTTGATGTAGTCCTTGATGTTGAAGGTGCTGGTCTGACCCGGGGAGGCGAAGATCTGAGCCACCGTGGAGTTGATGGCGTCGTACAGCCCGGTCATGTCCAAGACCGTGAACACCACCCAGGTGGCGACGATGAAGATGACCCAGGCGGCCACGGCGAACAACAGGGCAGTCTTCATCACGGACCACGGGTCGACCCGCGAGATGCGCAGACGCGCCCGGCGGGTCTGGTGCCCGGTGTGGGGACGCACGGTCTTCACGCTCGGCTTCGCCGGGGTGGGGGCCAACTGCACAGCGACGGACGGCCCCGTGCCCACCTGGGCGTTCACGGGGTGCGCGGGGGCGCCGAGTGTCGGCGGGATCATGTCGGTCGGCGGCACCGTCGGAGGAGGCATGTCGAGAGGTGGCATGGCCACGGGGGGCATCTGGAGCTGAGTCATGGGTCCTGCGTGTTCCTTGGGTGTTTCAGGGGTGACGGTCGGCTGACCTGATTGTGGGACGGCGGACGTGGAGTCCGCGACAGTTTTGATGCGCTTGCTGCGATTCTTGAAACTGGCCACGATGTTCTTGCCAACACCGCCCTTCGAGTCGGTCGACGACTCAGGCGAGGCCGCAGCGTCAGCCCGCTGAAGATCCGTCATCGCAACACTCCCGTTCTCAATCCGATCGCATGGCACGCCCGTACGGAACACGTCGCTTGACGACACATGCCCGGGTGCGCTGTCATACTCGTCATGACTCTACCTGATTCATGGCGGTATCGTCTTCTTCAGTTCCCTTCGTGAGAGCATCCTCAGGGTTTTCATAGCTGTCGGCGCCATCCACCGGAGCGGCGTCCGTGAGTTCATCGGTCGCGTCCACGCCCTCGGCCACATCGGTGTCGTCGGCCACCACGGCGTCGTCGGTCTCTTCCCCGGACTCCGGGTACAAAGCGATGGCGGCCACTTGGTCTTGTCCACGCAAGCCCACGAACTTCACACCCATCGTGTCGCGTCCCTTGACGGCCACATCGGCCACGGACGCACGGATGATCTGCCCGGAGGTCTTGATGGCGATGACCTCGTCGCCTTCCCCGACGATGAGCCCGCCGACCAGTTGGCCGCGGTCCTCGTTGAGTTTCATGGCCTTGATGCCGAGCCCGCCACGGCCCTGCTGGCGGTACTCCGCCACGGCCGTACGCTTGGCGAAACCGCCGTCGGTCACGGTGAAGACGAAACGGTCCTCTTCGCCCGTGCCGGCCCCGATGACCGCCATCGACAACAGGGCGTCGTCCTCACGGAACCTCATGCCGGTCACGCCGGACGTCGCGCGCCCCATCGGGCGCAGTTGCTCGTCGTTTGCGGGGAACCGGATGGCCTGGCCCTTGACCGAGATGAGGAAGATGTCGTCGACCGGGTCGCACAGCGCGGCGCCGATCAGTTCGTCGTCCTCGTCGCGGAAGTTCACCGCGATCAACCCTGTCTGGCGGGACGAGTCGTACTGGCTCAGCTCCGTCTTCTTCACCAGACCCTTGCGGGTGGCCAGCAGGAGGTACTGGGCGTCCTGGTACGACCCGAGGGTCAGCACCTGGGCGATCTTCTCGTCTGGGGCGAAGCTCAACAGACCGGCGACGTGCCCGCCCTTGGCCTCGCGACCGCCCTCGGGGAGTTGCCACACGCGGGTGCGGTACACCCGTCCCTTCGTCGTGAAGAACAGCAGCCATTCATGCGAGTTCGTGGAGAACAGGTGGGCCACCTCGTCGTCGGCGCGCAGGGTCGCCCCCTTGACGCCCTTGCCGCCGCGCTTCTGGAGACGGTACATGTCCGCCTTGGTGCGCTTCGCGTACCCGCCGTGGGTGATAGTGACGACCACGTCCTCCTGGGCGATCAAGTCCTCTTCGGACAGGTCGCCGTCGGCGGAGATGATCCGGGTGCGACGCTCGTCGCCGTACTTGTCGACGATCTCCTGCAGTTCGGCGCCGATGATCTGGCGCTGGCGGGAAGGGGAGCCGAGGATGTCGCGCAGATCGGCGATCACGCGCTCCAACTCCGCCAGGCGGTCGATGATGCGCTGACGCTCCATGGCCGCGAGACGGCGCCACTGCAGGTCGAGGATGGCGGTGGCCTGGTCCTCGTCGATGTTGCGCGCCGTGCCGGTGACCGGGTCGTCGTAGGTGAGCAGGTCCATGAGGCCCTGCTTGGCGATCTCCGCGTCCCGGGACCCCCGGATGAGCGCGATGACGGCGTCCAGTTGGTCGAGGGCGGCGACGTACCCGCGCCAGATGTGCGCGTTCTTCTCGGCCTGCGCGATGCGGAAGCGGGTCCTGCGCTGGATGACCTCGATCTGGTGCTTGACCCAGTACGAGATGAACTGGTCGAGGCGCAGGGTGCGCGGCACGGAGTCCACCAGGGCGAGCATGTTGCAGCCGAAGGTGTCCTGCAGCGGGGTGTGCTTGTACAGGTTGTTCATCACCACGCGCGGCTGGGCGTCGCGCTTGAGCTGGATCACCAGGCGCTGGCCGGTACGGGCGGAGGTGTCGTCGCGGATGTCCGAGATGCCGGTCAGCTTCCCGGAGTTGACCAACTCGGCGATCTTGACGGCCAGGTTGTCGGGGTTGCACATGTACGGCAACTCGGTGATGACCAGGTTCGTGTGGTTGTTGTCCTCTTCCACATCCATGACGGCCCGCATGGTGACCAGGCCGCGGCCGGTGCGGTACGCGTCCTCGATGCCCTTGCGACCCACGATGAGACCGCCGCCGGGGAAGTCGGGGCCCTTGATGCGGGCCATGGCGGCGGTGAGCAACTCCTCGGTGGTGGCCTCCGGGTTGGCGAGGTACCACTGGACGGCGTCGTTGACCTCACGCAGGTTGTGGGTGGGGATGTTGGTGGCCATGCCGACCGCGATGCCGGTGCTGCCGTTGACGAGCAGGTTCGGGAAACGGGAGGGCAGGACGACGGGCTCGGTCTCGCGGTTGTCGTAGTTGGGCTGGAAGTCGACGGTGTCCTCGGTGATGTCGCGGACCATCTCCATGGCCAGGGAGGCCATCTTGCACTCGGTGTACCTCATGGCGGCCGCGCGGTCGTTGCCGGCGGAGCCGAAGTTGCCCTGGCCGGCCACCAGCGGGTGACGCATCGCCCACGGCTGGGCCAGACGGACCAACGTGTCGTAGATGGCCGTGTCGCCGTGGGGGTGGTACAGACCCATGACCTCGCCGACCACACGGGAGCACTTGCTCCAGCCGCGGTCGGGGCGGAAGCCGCCGTCGTACATCGCGTAGATGACGCGGCGGTGCACAGGCTTGAGCCCGTCGCGCACGTCCGGGAGGGCGCGCCCGACGATGACAGACATCGCGTAGTCGAGGTACGAGCGCTGGATCTCGGTGTTGAGGTCGATCGGCTCGGTCTTACCGGTCAGGGACGCGGCCGACAGGCCCTGTTCCGCCGATTGGCCGTCCTCCGTCGTGGCAGAGTCCTGGTTGTCCAGATCCATGGGATCGTCAGCCATAGGTGTGCTTCTTTCTTAACTGGGCTTGCGGGGCGGGGCGAGACGCGGGTCAGATGTCGAGGAACCGGACGTCTTTGGCGTTGCGCTGGATGAAGGCGCGTCGCTGCTCGACGTCCTCGCCCATCAGGATCGAGAACATGTCCGAGGCGGCCGCCGCATCGTCGAGGGTGATCTGCAGCAGGGTACGGCGCTCGGGGTCCATGGTGGTCTCCCACAGGTCGGCCGCGTCCATCTCGCCCAGACCTTTGTACCGCTGGATCGGGTTGATCTGCGGCAGTTTCTTGCCGTTGGCGATCCCCGTGTCACGGATGGTGTCGCGCTCGTCGTCGTTGTACGCCAGTTCGTGCGGGGCGTTCGTCCACCGGATCCTGAACAGCGGCGGCTGGGCGAGGTACACGTGCCCGGCGTCGATCAGCGGCTTCATGAAGCGGAAGAGCAGGGTCAGCAGGAGGGTACGGATGTGCGCGCCGTCCACGTCGGCGTCGGCCATGAGGACGATCTTGTGGTAGCGCAACCTCTCGACGTCGAACTCCTGGTGGACGCCTGTCCCCAGCGCGTTGATGATGGCCTCGACCTCCTTGTTCTGGAGGATCTTGTCCATCGTGGCCTTCTCGATGTTCAGGATCTTCCCGCGCAGGGGGAGGATGGCCTGGATCTTCGGGTCGCGCCCGCCCTTGGCGGAGCCGCCGGCGGAGTCGCCCTCGACGATGAAGATCTCGCAGTCCTCAGGCTTGTTGGACTGGCAGTCCGAGAGCTTGCCGGGAAGGGAGCCGCCGCCCAGCAGCCCCTTGCGGGAGCGGGCCAGGTCGCGGGCCTTGCGGGCCGCGATACGGGCGGACGCGGCGGCTTGGGCTTTGCGGATGATCTCGCGGCCCTCGTTGGGGTTCTGCTCGAACCAGTCGCCGAGGCGGTCGTTGACCACCTTCTGGACGAAGGAGCGGGCCTCGGTGTTGCCCAGCTTGGTCTTCGTCTGGCCCTCGAACTGCGGTTCGGAGATCTTGATGGACAGGATCGCGGTCAGGCCCTCGCGGATGTCGTCGCCCGAGACGCGGTCCTCCTTCTTCTTGACCAGGCCCCAGGTCTCGCCCCACTTGTTGACCGTGTTGGTCAGGGCGGCGCGGAAGCCCTCCTCGTGAGTGCCTCCCTCGTGGGTGTTGATCGTGTTGGCGAAGGTGTGGACCGACTCCGAGTAGCTGGTCGACCATTGCATGGCCAGTTCCAGGCTCATGTTGGATTCCAGGTTCTGCGCTTCCACGTCCACGATCGAGGGGTGGATCACGTCGCGGGAGCCGATCAGGTACTTCACGTAGTCGATCAGGCCGCGGTCGTACTTGAAGATCGTCGCGACTTGGGTGCCGTCCTCGTCGAGGTGGTCCTGGCGCTCGTCGGTGATCGAGATCGTCAGGCCCCTGTTGAGGAAGGCCATCTCGCGGAAGCGGGTGGCCAGGGTCTCGAAGGAGTACGTGGTCGTCTCGAAGATCTCGCGGGAGGCGTAGAACTCGATGGTGGTCCCCGTCTCGTCGGTCGGCTCCAGGCGCTCCAAGGGAGCGTCGGGGTCGCCCAGGCTGAAGGACTGGCGCCAGGTGTAGCCGTCGCGCTTGACCGTGGCGATCAGCGTCGTGGACAGCGCGTTGACGACGGAGACGCCCACGCCGTGCAGACCGCCGGAGACTTTGTAGCCCGACCCGGAGAACTTGCCGCCGGCATGGAGCTTCGTCAGGGCCACCGTCATGGCGGAGACCTTCTCGGTGGGGTGCTCGGCCACGGGGATGCCGCGCCCGTTGTCGGTCACGCGGATGCCGCCGTTGGGCAGGATGCGCACGTCGATGGTGTCGCAGTACCCGGCGAGGGCTTCGTCCACGCAGTTGTCGACGACCTCGTACACCAGGTGGTGCAGGCCGCGCTCGCCGGTGGAGCCGATGTACATGCCGGGGCGCACACGCACGGCCTCCAGGCCTTCGAGGACGGTGATCGCGTCCGCGTCGTAGGACCCTTCATCCACCTTCGTGACGAGTTGCTCGTCGCCGAGTTGGATATTCGCCAGTGCGTCGCCGTCTTCTTCGGGCATGGACGGATTCACGGACTCTGATTCGATTGTCATCTGTCTCCTCGGGCATTACTCGTCAGCTGAGGCGGATCTCTCACTCCCGGGCCAACCTGGATATTCTACCGTACTTCCGCGTCGACTTGGTATTCACAGGCGTGGTTTTCGCGTGTTCGGGGGTCACTCCTCCCCCAATTCCGCCCAAAATCGGCCCCAGGAGGCTTTGGGGTATCCCACAGGTGTCACCCCACAGGGGGGTGGTCTGGATGCCAGATTGCCGATGTGGGTCGTCTACTCGAAGGAGTCATGTCGTCGTCCAATGCTAGACTACATCTTACATAGATGTCGCCTACCTAAGGAGGGTCATGGATTTCATCGGCCGCCACCATGACCTCATGGTCCTCCAGTCCCAACTGGACGTGGTCGTCCAGGGAAAGGGCGCCGATCGAGGCCGATCGGTCATCGTCACCGGACGTCGACGGGTGGGAAAGTCCCGACTCGTCCAGCATTTCTGCGACACGTCGCCGATCCCTTCTGTGGTGTTCCAGGCGACTCACCATCGCAACCCTGACGCCGAACGTGCGGATTTCGTCGCCACCGTGGCGGCAAGCGGACTCGACGCGTCTCCCTTGGTCGTCGGCACTCACCCGACTGATTGGAACCACGCCCTACGCGTGCTCGCCTCCACCCTCCCCGATGATGGACCCGTCATCGTCGTCATCGACGAAGTGCCCTGGTTGGCGGCGATGGACCCATCCTTCGAGGGGGCCCTCCAGACGGTGTGGGACCGTTACCTGTCACGCAAGCCCGTGCTCCTCCTGCTCGTCGGATCCGACCAATCGGTCATGGAGAGCCTGCAAGACCACGACCGCCCCTTCTTCGGTCGCGCCTCGATGCTCAGGATCGATCCCCTCACCCCTGCGGACCTGATGGACATGACTGGGTTGGCGCCCGTGGATGCGATCGACGCCTGGCTGATCACTGGCGGCCTGCCTCAGGTGGCGACCTCCTGGGAGCCTGAAGAGACCGTCACCAGCTTCGTGGGCCGCTCCTTCGAGGACCCCCTGTCGCCATTGCTCATCAGTGCTGAACTCACACTCCTCGGCGAGTTCACACGCTCAGTACAGTCGAGAGGGATTCTGGAGGCGCTCGGCGCCGGAGAGCGTACCTTCAGCACTATCGCCCGTACGGCCGGAGGTTCGAGTCCTCTCGCCTCAGGGACGCTCACGCCCCTGCTGACGTCGTTGACGGACAAGCGGGTGATAGTCGGTTGCCAGCCTCTCAGCACGACGCCCGACACGCGCAACAGACGGTACCGACTAGCAGACCCGTACCTATGGTTCTGGCTCTCCTTCGGCGCACGGGCACTTCCCTTGGCCGAAAGAGGGCTCGGCAGATCGGCCCTTCCCTCCGTGACGGCCTCCTGGCCCAGTTGGCGCGGTCGTGCGGTCGAACCGCTCATCCGCGAGTCGCTCACTCGCCTGTGTCTGCGTGATGGGATTCTCGACACCGCCGTCGTGGGCGGCTGGTGGAACAGACAGAACAACCCCGAGATCGACCTCGTGGGCGCCGACCGCTCACCCGTCGCCACCCGAATCGGATTCGTGGGTTCCATCAAGTGGCGCGATCGACAGCCCTTCTCACACGAGGATTACGCGGGACTGATCCGATCCGCGCCGTCTGTCCCAGGAGCAGCCGAGGCGCCCATGGTCGCTGTGTCTGCCACTGGGTTCGCCGAGGGGTTGCCGCTCGCCCGCCAGTGGACCGCTGATGACATCGTCGACGCGTGGAGATGAGTTCGGCCATGACAGAACACGACCGACATATCACCGGTTGGTCGTACATTTCCGGATAGGTTGGTCGAACGTTTTACGGAAATCTGAGGCGGCCGACTTCTCACAGCGGCACGTCGGGAACCCCGTACCCCCTGACCCCTACTTCGCGCTGGTGCTCTTCTTGTAGTACGAGACGCCCTGGTCGATCGGGCCGTCGAACTGGAGACGGCCGTGGTCGATGACGAGGGCCCGCTTGCAGAACTTCTCAGCCGAGCCGAGGGCATGGGTGACGAAGAGGAGGGTGACGCCCTCGGTGGACATGATCTCCTGCATCCTCGCCAAGCTCTTCTGGGAGAACTGGCGGTCGCCGACGGAGAGGACCTCGTCCAGGATCAGGATGTCAGGCTTCAGAGAGGACGCGAAGGCGAAGCCCAGTCGGGCCTTCATGCCGGCCGAGTAGGTCCGCATGGGCTGGTCGATGTACTTGCCCACCTCCGCGAAGTCGGCGATCTCTGGGAGCAGGTTCGTGATCTCGGGCTCGGACAGGCCCCACAGGCGAGCCCTCAGTTTCAGGTTGTCGCGACCGGTCAGGCGCGCGTCGAACCCCGCCGACAGGTCGAGGAGGGCGGAGACCCGGCCGTGGACCTCGACGGTCCCGGTCGTCGGGGCGGTGACGCCGGTGATGATTTTGAGCGCCGTGCTCTTGCCAGCGCCGTTGTGGCCCAGGAACGCCACCGACTCGCCACGCTTGATGGTGAAGCTGAGATCGTTGTTCGCCAAGACCTCGTCGTACTTCACCCCGGGGACGAAGGTGGACGCCAGGCGCCGCCGGTCGTTCTTGTACAGGCGGTACTTCTTGGTCACATGCGAGAAACGGATCGCGACGATGGATCTCATCGCGCGCGTCTCAATGAGGCGTGCGTTATAGGACATCGGCGACCTCCAAGCTCAGTTTGTTCTGGATGAACAGGGCCATCAGCGTCATGACGAAGAAGACTCCCACGAAGGGCCAGATGAGGTTCGGTTCGTTCCAGACCCAGTAGTCCTCGCACAGGCTGGCGCGGATGCTCTTCACGAAGAAGGTGATGGGGTTGACGGCGAAGAAGGCCCGAAGCCACCACGAGTCGAGGTGGTTGACTTGGAACAGCACGCCCGAGAGCCAGAACAGCGGCGTGCTCAGGGCGCGAATGAGGTTCCCGAAGTCCTTGCTCAAGGCCGACAGCGGGGATGTCAACATGGACCACACAGTCCAGAACACGTACATCACCACGACGATGACGGGGAATTGAACGGCATAGATCGTGAGCGGAACCCTGTACAGCGCCATGATCGCGAACACCAAGATCATCGTCAAGAGGAAGACGATCAGGCGCGCCAGCCCGTAGAAGCTGGAGATGGCCGAGATCGGGAATCGCAGCCGGTTGACCAGATAGGAGTACCGCCTGTAGACGTCCGCCCCACCCGATAGCATGGCCGAGATGAAGAACCAGGGGATGATGCCCGCGCCCAACCACACCAGATAGGGGACCCCGTCGATGGGGCTACCTGTGCGCAAGCCGACCGCCAAACCGAACCAGAACACTCCCAAATAGATCCCGGGCGTGATCAACAACCAGATCCAGCCCAAAACCGTCCCATGGACCTCTTTGCGCAGCTCGGTGGTGGCCAAACGAAGAATCTGGCTGCGCCACTCCCAGTTGTCCTGGATGATTATTCGTAATGTCTTGAACATCTACTCACTATCTGACTTGCCATTGTCCGTCAATGACGATCGTTCATCCAACCCAAGGATATTACCATATGAGAGGTGAAATCAGAGGAGAAGGTGTCATGCGTCGTGCGCCTTCGCTCTTTCCGCGAGGCCTTCAGACAGCAACGCGATCTCCTTGGGAATGATGATGTCTATTGCCGTTTGTCGCCTCACTCGGGCAGCTGCAGCCGCGGACAAGCGCCGGAAGAGACGCGGATCGCCGTACATGGTCTTGATCGCATCGGCCAACCCCTGGAAATCCCCCTCGGGGGCCAAGAAGCCCTCTTTCGGAGAACAGAATTCCTTCACTGCCGCCACGCCATTTGTGACCGGGACCATTCCACAGGAACTCGCCTCATCCCGAGAAACACCTTGCGCATCCACGCGAGTAGGAACGAGGAAGATTCCATATTCTTGGTACAACGCCGCCAACTCGGCATGCGACAACATGCCCTCATGTATTGTGACGTTGGAAAACTCGCGCAACGGCTTCACTGTCTCCGCGAAGAGCTTGCCGCTGCCGACGATCCGGAATTCGAGGTCCCCGAAGAAGGACTCGCCCGACAGAGCGAGGATCGCCTTGACCGCGAGGTCATTCCCATACTTCAACGAGGCGAAGGGCCTGACAAGCAAGATTTTCTTTCGAGCATCGACGCCCTTCGGGACGTACCGGAACACATTCGTGTCGATGGGATTATGAACGGTGCTGACGAGCGATTGCGGAAACTCTATGTCGAATTCCTTGAAGTCCTCGATGACCTCATGAGAGAAGGCATCCGACACGAACACGAATCTCATCAACTGGCAGTCCTGAGCAAAGACTTGCTGCCACACCTCCATAGCCTTTCCCGTTGCTTGCTTCGCGGCCTCGAGTTCCTTGGGATTGGTATAATCGAACATTCGACGCCACCACGGCTGCGCCTCATACCCATGGATCCATACCGTCATAGGAATGGTTTCCCGGAAATGCTGAAGAGCCAACCATGGCCATGGTGTCAGGAAGTGCACAGCCACATGGTCGTACTTGCCAGTCGCCAGGAGAGCCGACAGCGTCCGCTCAGATCCAGAGATGATTTCCTGACCTTCATACTCGCGGAATGACAGATCCCTCGTCTCGCCAATGACGAATACATCCACCGGAAAGCCGAACTGTCGGTACGCTCGCACTCGACTGTGGATGAAGCCATTGCGGTAACGGTCCTTGTATGCGGGGTACCCCGAGCACACGAGAAGGACTCTGTGCCGTGGCACGCTGACGGGAATCTCGTCCCCTGGGGACCATACGACAGCACTTCGAAGCTCCGTGAGCGACTTGCCTTTCACGTAGACAAAACACTTGGCTGCGACAGCGTCATCGGGCATGTCTGTCTTCACGATGACGTCTGCGTTGGGGGCATACGAGTATCCCGGGATCTGGGATCCATCGTCCCGTAGCCATGAGACATTGAGCCGGACGTCCCCGGTGCCCTCCGTTGTGAGGTGAACCCTGTGCTCGACGCCTGCTCCACGCATGTCGTGATACCCCAATGGAACGGCGCATGGAACGTACAGGTGTTCCTCGTCGTCGAGGTCGGACACCAGAACAGTGGCCCCATTGTGATGAAGCGTGATGACACCGCCAGGGCCCGTCCGTGCGGGAAACTCCCCTTCAGGGAAGCCGCATCCTGGAACGACCGCAACCTTCCGAGCGATGAGCTCGCCCGCCTGCAGAATGTCCTCGATACCCAATCCCAGATAGGGGTGAGGGCGACTAGCCTCAGACTCGGCGCCATTCTGTGAAATCTCATACGGATCAACCACCAAGACAGCACCCGACGCCTGCCCCACAGTCGCCCCGCGGCGGACAACGGTCGCCAGAGTCGCCCCTAGGCAATCACCCTTGACGCAAGACCGAGCCCATGCGACGGGGTCCGCCGATGGGAGTTCTATGAACGAAGCGCCCTGAGCATGCTCCTCCAAGCTCGATTTCGCGATGACAGACGCCTCAGAATACTGAAACGCTTGCAGCAATGATTGAGCGTACTCATCACCATACGTCCACTCAGGCGAGATAACGATGACCGTGTCAACGCCCTGGGACCGCCTGACGTCATCGATGGTCAGATCGCACGCTTCAGCCGTGGTGACTCGTCGCACGGGAATCGCCATGCCCGCCGGAACAGGGAATTCCTGATCTGACACAACGATCAGACTCGCATCCACTCCCTCCTGGTTCCGCACTGTTTCCATAGCCCAGTTCCAGTCTGCCGAGGAACTGGCCGAAACCAGGAATAGAGCCCTGATAGCTTCGACATGGTAGTCGCCGCCTGACACGCATGCCCAGACGTATCGCAGACGCTCCCGATAGGTGTGCTGCCGGAACACTTTCCTCATGCCAGCCGCTTGGACGGCCGTCATTCCCCTCTGGCCACGTATCGACTCTCTCGCGAACTGCTGAGCCTCCTCAGGGGAATCAGTCGCACACACGGCGTCACCGACCAGAGTCGTGATGCCGCGAGCATAGTTCGACAAAACAGGCACTCCACACGCAAGAAGGTCGAACACGCGCCTAGAGCACATCGTTTCCGAATTCTTGACGGTATTGACATTGAGCGCCATGGAGTACTGCTTGAAGACAGTGGCCATATCAGCGGCGTCAGCCGATCCGACGACGAGTGAACCATATTTGTCTGGCCATCTATAGGGTCCGTGATCGATGCCCTGATTGCGGTCAAGGATGTCGACACGCGCTTCTGTGAAGGTGGCGTCGATGAGCCCGAAGAGATCAGCCATACGTTCTTTGAATCCAGCTTGATGACTGCCAGCGAACACTGCCGCGGGACAGCCCTTCCCGCTCCCCATAGGATTGAACAACGTCGGTTGGGTGGCGAAGGGAAGGCATCTCACCTGGCTATGCCCCAGGTCACGGACATACTTGCCGATTGTGCCCAACTCCGTCGTGAAGACCCAATCGAAGCAGGCTGCGGCTTTGATCCACCGATCATAGAACAGCGGATCCTCCTTGTTCCAGAAGACAGTTGGAATACCACGCTCCTTGCACCATTGTGTTATGTCGATGATCTCCTGAGGGCACTGGTACAGAACGTCGTACCAACTATCCTGCGTTCCACGCCATGCCGACTCGACTAGGAGCAGATCAGGACGAGTCTCATCGAGCGTGGTCGCCCAACTATCCGGTCGCAACTGGAGCAACTGACACTCGGGGGCGAAGGCCACTTCGCTCAACCGGTCGAGGATGCACGCGATGACTAGCTCATCACCGCCTTCGACGAGCCGAGGTCCGTGAGCGCCATCACCGTCAGGATGATATTCAAACAATCCTTCCCTGCGAAGGCCCGTCGCCAGCGCCCCGGCGAAGCGGTCCTGGACGCCAACTGCCGTTGGAGTATGCACCGTGCCCTGAGCGATCTGCTTCTGATCGGCGATGTCGTCCACTGACATGACCGCCTGGGCGCCTGGATTCCCAGGGATCGCGAATGGAAGACGTTCCCCCACGAGAGTGGCACTGAGCGGATCGTGAATGGACAACTCAAGGGAGTGGATCGCAGCCACGGTTCGGCCAAAAGCCCGCAGATAGGTCGTGCTGGAGCTCCGAGGATAGACAGACTCGTCTCCAGCGACCATTGCGACCGGAGGCGCCCCGATGGCCGCCATGTAGCGTATGGCGATCGTTTCCTTCTGGCCATTCTTGCCCACCACGCGAATGGGCGATTCCACGAAGTCAGCATCACGGATAGCGAGCAAGACAGCTCGCGTTTGTTCATCCAATGGGGCGACATTGAAAGTATCAATGTCGGATTTCCTCATGACGTGCAGGACCTGCGCCAGAATCTCGACCACATGATCAAGATCCGCCAGGGGCAACCGCATCGCGTCCTCACCGGTGATCTCTCTTTCAAGCAACCATTTGAAGTCATAGAGCAAACAATTCGCGATCCACGACGGCATGCGGCCATCCGCCTCGAGGAAGTTCGTGGCCAGGGGGAGATACCCGACCTGGAAGCGTTCGATTGTTCTCTCGGGATGGAGCCACGTCTCCCTGGACAAGGATGTTCCAGACACTCGTTGTCTGTAATAGTAGGAGGGCCCGACGAGGATCCCCACACGCGGCTCCTCCACCCTGCCCAGCGCCGTGGCGACGAAGAGCATATCCTCTGACGCACAAAGGGGTTCCGTCCACGTCACTCCATGCTCGCGAAGGGCGGCCATGAGGAAGAACGCGGCGTGGGCGTGAGGAAGAATGCAATTCGGCTGTTCACGCAGATCCACGACACGCGAACCCCACACATACTTGTGAGCAAACATGGGAGGCCCGACCGGACGTGGCTTGTCCTCCACCCAGCGAACAACCGGCACGTCCACAGCTTCAAGGTTTGCTTCGCTCTGGGCCAGGAGGAAGTCTGCCACCGCAGCGAAATACCCATCCGAAAGATAGTCGTCGGAGTCTGGGAACGTGACCCAGTCGCCCGAGGCATGGCGCATTCCCGTGTTCCGCGCAGCGCTCGGCCCCGCGTTGTCCTGGTGGACCAGTAAGCCGGTTACCGCATCCTTACTCGCATGAGAATGCAGCCACTGCTGAATAAGCTCTGCGGACTCGTCCGTCGACCCGTCGTCAACGAAGATGTACTCAACCGAGTAGGACCCCGCGGTTTGGCCGCGCAAAGACGCCAAGAACTCCGGTAGGTACGCCGCGGTGTTATACACCGCGATCACTGCACTGAACCGAATCCTAGGTCCCGGAAGGTTACTATCGCTTGCCATGGTCCGCCCTTTTCATTCGCCTGCCGCCACACGAGCGCCTGTCACGCATGGGAGTATGTGCTGGTGTCCCGCATCTCGATCTCTACCCTGTCCGGAGATCAGTGGCAAGCACTAGGGAGATTCAGCAACATACCTTCTCATGCCTCAGACTAGGTCGTGCCCCCCGCCCAGTTCACTATGGAAGTACGCCGACACTGAATAGTCTAGCTGTTATTGGGAGGCTTCCGCGATGGTGGAACATCCACGGCACAGCAGCCGAGAGATATGGAATTGATAGGCATTTACCCGCACCCATTGAATACTGGTAGCAGCTCTGATAGGTTATCGTCGCGGCCTTGGTTGCTGGGACGACCATCAATAGGACCAGGCACGCGATGAAACTGGGGGAATTGCCACGCGCACATCAGGCGGACACCCCGAGGGGATGTGGAGCAATTGTTCAAATCATTATGCGTGATAGGCCTAGGGTACATCGGCTTGCCGACTGCTGTCGTCTTCGCAGAGCATGGCCTGGAGGTCTTCGGTGCTGACGTGAAAGCGGCCACTGTGGACGCCATCAACAAGGGCGAAGTCCCCCTGGTTGAGCCCGAGTTAGCAGAACACATGGCGGCAGTCGTCGCCTCCGGCAAGTTGAGCGCCTCGCTGGAACCCCGGGCGGCAGACGCCGCGATTCTTGCCGTTCCGACTCCCTTCCTCCCCGACCGGACCGCTGATCTCAGCTACATCGAGTCGGCGGCCGCGATGCTCGGTCCCACATTGCGCCCGGGGTCTCTGGTCATCCTGGAATCCACGTCCCCCCCTGGGACCACTGAGAAACTGGCTGGGTGGCTCACAGCCGCGCGCCCTGACCTCGTCGATGAGAATGGCAGTTTGCGCGTGGATGTCGTCCACTGCCCCGAGAGGGTCTTGCCCGGACACATTTTGGCAGAAATACGCACCAACGACCGTATCATCGGAGGCCTCTCCCCCACTGGGGCTATGAGGGCGAAGGAACTGTACTCCATCATCTGTGAGGGGGAGATTCTGCTGACCGATGCGAAGACGGCAGAGATGTCGAAGTGCGTCGAGAACTCTTTCCGTGATGTCAACATCGCATTCGCCAACGAATTATCTGTCGTCTGCGACACGCTTGGAATCAACGTCTGGGAACTAATCGAGCTCGCCAACCATCATCCGCGGGTCAACATCTTGAGCCCAGGCCCCGGGGTCGGTGGGCACTGCCTGGCCGTCGATCCGTGGTTCATCGTCGCCGCTGATCCCGTCAACGCCAAAATCATCAGGCTGGCGAGGGAAATCAACGATGCCAAGCCGGCATGGGTCGTCGACAAAGTCCGGCACGCGGTCGTGGGGACTCCCCATCCCGTCATCGCAGCTTTAGGCCTCGCCTTCAAACCAGATATCGACGACCTGCGTGAGTCTCCCGCCCGTCATGTGACCGAAAGCCTGGGGCGCGACCTCCCGGATGCCACGATCCTCGCCGTCGAGCCCAACATCACGCATCTCCCTCATGAATTGGCCGCCCTCCCCAATGTGAGGCTCGTCGATTACCACACCGCCATCGGCCAGGCCGATTGCATCGTTCTTCTTGTCGATCACAAGGAGTTTCTGCACCAGCCACACGTTCGTGAAGGAGTGACCGTCATCGACACGCGAGGCGCGTGGCGCTAACCGATCATCGGGTCAGATCGTCTCGTGGTAGAGCTTGGCAAGGAGCGCGTCCCAATACGGTCTCCCGAAATGATACGAGGCGATCCCCCATTGATGGTTCTTATCGAGCTTCAACTCATCTGTCGTGAACCGATAGAACTGCTCTTCGGGTATGTCGTGCCTCATGTGGTCATACATGTCTTGCAGACACGCGTTGATGTGACTGACACCACCCGAGGGCGCGTATGTGCCATCTGAAAACTCAGACGACCAATACACTTCGTTGATGCGGAGCCGATGAAGCTGCTGCGATTGGCCCAGCACAGAGACGAACTCCGACCAGGCCGATGTCCACAGGGCAAATCGCTCTTCCGTCCAGGGAGCCAGAGCAGGCCCCCCCGACAGCTCGATCTTCGCCTCGACGAACTCATTGGACAACGTGACATACACGCCAGGGGATGTTTCCTGTACCGCGAACCTCTCATCGACCAGATCCATCAGGAGAATGTCGAAGGTGTGTTCTTCGATCTGGCGTCGAAGCTCGGTATTGCCCAAGTCCCACTGAACCATGCGTCGGCGGAAAGGCGAAGATATCGCCTGGAGGTCCTCCTCGGAATGCGGCCACGGCTCAGCAGCGAACGCAGAGATCAAACTGGATCGAGCGATGTACTCCACGAGGTGGAGGCAGGACTCCGGCGCTATCGCCAGGGGATCACGGGACACGCACGAGCCAAAGATGAGGATATTCAATGGGGTTGCCCTACCACACAGCGATGACATAGTTTCCGATATATTGCTCATGATTCAATCCTCGCAACTCGATAGCGCTCACGCCGTCGTCAAGCATGAGGCTCTAGCATCATACGCCAGTAATCCGCGTTCGGAGGTATTCCACAATTCGCTCCGACGCGTGCCCGTCTCCATAGGGATTCATGGCCTGGCTCATGCTGGTGTACGCATCAGGGCTTTGAAGGAGATTGTCCACGATATCGATGATGACCTGCGTCTCGATCCCTGCGACCACGGCCGTCCCAGCGTCCACGGCTTCGGGGCGTTCCGTTTCCGTCCGTAAGACGATGACAGGTTTGCCCAGGTGCGGGGCTTCTTCCTGAAGCCCGCCTGAGTCTGTCATGACGAGATAGCAACGTTCCATGGCATTGTGCATATCCTCGACGTCGATGGGGTCGATAAGACTGACCCGTGGGAGGCCGCCGAGGATGTCGAACACAGTTTCCCGGACTGCGGGGTTCAGATGCACGGGGTACACCACCGACACGTCAGGATGGTCCTCCACTAGGGCCCGCACAGCATGGCAGATATTCTCCAGCGGCCGGCCCAGATTCTCACGGCGATGGGCAGTCAACAGGATGGTCTTCTCCGAGAAATCATGAGCAGCCAGGAGGGAATCCTTGAAGACATAGTCGGGACGCAGGGTGTACTGGAACGAGTCGATCACGGTATTGCCGGTGACGACCACATTGTCCGTGATCCCCTCGCGCGCGAGAGCCGCCTGATTCCCAGGGGTGGGGGCGAAGTAGTGCGTGGCCAGTGCAGTGATGAGCTTACGGTTCATCTCTTCCGGGAATGGGGAGTAGATATTGTATGTTCGCAACCCGGCTTCGACATGCCCGACGGGGACCTGTTGGTAAAAAGCAGCCATCGCGGCGGCCATCGACGTGGTGGTGTCCCCGTGGACCAACACCACGTCCGGAGCGAAATCGTCAAGAACGGGACCCATGCCCGTGAGCACTGCTGTGGTGATGTCGGTGATCGTCTGGCGAGGTCTCATGATCGCCATGTCGTAATCGGGTGTGACTGTGAAGATGTCGAGAACCTGATCGAGCATGGCGCGATGTTGCCCAGTCACACAGACGCGAGTCTGGACGTCTGGATGCCGATAGAGCTCTAGCACCACGGGACACATCTTGATCGCCTCGGGGCGTGTTCCGAAAACAGCAAGTACTTTCATTGTTGGTCCTCTTTGCTCGATGCTGCACGACTCGCTGTGTGTCCACGCGCAGCCAACTGATCCGTGAAGCGCCCCAGAACGGCCGCCAATTCATCCGGGTTGTGCACGAGATGCAGGTGAGGGTCGACCATCTCACTCATAGGGCTGCCATTGCTCAGGAGCGCGATGACGGGCACGTCCACTGCGAGGTAGTCCGCGAGTTTGGACGGCAAGTATGGGTTGACCGGGCCAGCGACCTCAGTGTCGGCCACCACGAGAGCGTCCATGGATGATGCGAGGGACAGGAACCGCAGGTAGTTCACGGCTGGATTCAGGGTGACCCCGTCGGGCGGCGATGCTGAGAGAGCAAGGGCGTCAGGACCGAAGACATGCAGCCGCACGCCTGGGGAGTCGAGCACTGCCCACAGGGCGTCAGCCCGGCGGGCATGATAGAAGGAACCGAAGAACCCGACGTTGACATAGCCAGGATCGAGCGGATAGTCGGGTTGGATGACATGCGCCCATCGAGAAGAGATCTGCGGATGCGGAAGGACGATGCTATGCCTCAAGCCCCTCTCGGCCGAAGGACCGCCATGATGACTCAGCATGTACTGCCGCTGCGATGGATTGGTGAAAATTATAGTGTCAGCCATGGAGTACACCCATTCCTCGACCTGCCGCCAGTAGGAGTTCAACCACTCCTGTTCGCCCTGGTACACCTTCAAGACTCGGCGAGGGCTGCCATCGATGTCGAGGGCCACTGGGTCAGAGAACTCTGCATACCAAGTCGCCTCTGGATGGAGCGTCTTGTATCGGCAGGCGGCCTCATGGCTGCCCGCGAACATGGATCGGGAGTACACCACAGGGACGGACACTCCCGCGACCGCCTTCATGGCTGCCGTCGCCCACCGATGCTGAGCGATCTCGCTGAAGTAGGAAGGGCCAGGAATGACGATGCGCTCGTCGATTCGCCTACTGGCATAGAACATGTCGTACACATCATCCGTGGGACGTATGTTGGACATGTCGGCTGTCACGGCCGTCCAGGAAATCATGCTTCCGTACAGGTCACAGATGTGTTTCACCCTTCGTGACGCGACATAGGCCGAGGGGTCTGCGAAGGGTGCCCAGTTGTGGACGAAAGCCAGACCACGGGTCGGCGCCATGAAGCTCAGATTTGCCACGTCCAGGTCAGCAGCCTCCAGCCGGTCGCGAACATGCGACTGAAGGCAGGCGGCGCCGTCCTGATAGAGGTTTCTCAATGTCTGCGCAGTGGCGTCAATGTCCAACAGCGCCGTCCTCTTCTCAGCGAAGGGCACAGTGTCATCAAAAACCTGCGACTCCAGCCGTTTGAGCTGGATGATCGTCTCATCGGCCGTGGCGACAGGCCCGACCATGTCGTACGTGTCCTCCTGCGGCATAACCCGTGCGACCCTCGTGTGAGGCGTCTTCCTTCTAGCTCCTGGATAAGCGGACCCAGACACCATGGGTTTCTTCTTCGGTCTTCGCGATGTGAGGGGTTGCGCCCTGCGCTGCTCCGTGTGGGGCCGTCCAGCGTCGAACCAGGCCGTGAGGTCTTCGAGGGTCCCGTTCCGCAGAATCCAGGCGAAGCGTCGAAGCATGGAGCTGCGCACTCCTAGTGGCGCCCGTGTTCCAAGCAGAGAGGTCATCCCGCCTCGGAGGGCTGCCCACACTCGTCGGCGAGCAAACGGCGAAAGCGTGCGCAGGTTGTACTCGGCGTGCTTGAAGACATTCTCCCGAAAATCTGACTTGACAAGAGGATACATCCCGCGTCTTCGCAAGTCCTGGCCCACCGCACGTAATGCGACGACCCACCCCATGGCATCCTCCCAGGATCGTTGGTCCTGCGTGGAGCTTCCAGTGTCTCGACGATACGTCACCAACGAGCGAGGCACCGTGGAAATCGATGAGGCGAGCGCCAGCGTCATGAGGTTGAAATACACATCATTCGAGGAGGGGAGATCCTGGAATTTCACTCCTCGAAGACGTAAGAAGCTCGTCGAATAGAGCTTCGTCCACACCGCGGTCTCACAGAAAGAGAAGATGTTCCCCGGTTGAGTGGCTGCGGACAGCGTCGTGCTCGTGCGGCCGCCGGGAAGACGCAATGCGTAGTGGTACTGCACTCGCTGTTCGCTGTGAGACCAGGCCACGGCTTCGCACACGGCGATGTCTGACTGTGTCGTCTGCGCGCTCCAGAGGAGTTCAGCGACCAGCGCATCCTCGAACCAGTCATCTGAATCGAGGAACATGCAGTAGTCCCCCATCGCCACGGACAAGCCCACGTTTCGCGCGACACCAGCGCCGCGGGACTCTTGGCTGTAGACAATGATGCGCTTATCTTCAGCGGCATGCCTGGCGAGTATCTCGGGGGAAGAATCGCTGGAACCATCGTCGATGAGAATGATGTCGAGCAACTCATGAGTCTGCTCACGGATGCTGCGTAGAGCTCGATCCACGAACTCAGCTCGATTGCAGACGGGGACAATGATAGAGACAAGAGTCCCACGCGCTTTCTCGGCTTGATCCATCAAGGCGCCGAGGGCGTGACCTGCTTCTCGTAGCTCGCGGGTGGCGCCGCTCAGCCCCGCGAGCCCCAGGGTTTCCCACCCTTCGCAGATCAGCCATTCGCCAATGATTCGCAGTTCGCGCGGCGTGCTGGCTGCCTCCACGGACCTGCTCAACCACAGCAGCGCGGCCTCTCGAAACTCCGACCCGTGATCGTCCATGATGTCATACTTGACCAATGTTTCCTGTAGTGCGAGGAATTCCCTGCCGACGGCAAGCGGGTCGACGGCCATGACTTCCCTGACAGTGGACATCCACTCCATCGCCGGTCCAGGCAAGGGGGGAAAAGTCGTCGCGTCACCGCACAGCGCCATCGCGGCACTAGAGAACGCGAGATGCCCCCAGGTCAGCGATGAGTCGAACTCGAGGCGCGTGCCTTCCACAACGTTCCGAGAGCAGAGAAACGGTCGAGGATCTGCCCACCCATAGGAGACGACATTGGCATTGTCACGACGCGCCACGCTCATAGCTGTCGCCACGAAATCCGTGCCCAGTTCCTCGCCACAGCGCATGAAACCGATCCACGCTCCCCACGCTTTCCGCAACCCGAGATTTTGCACAGACTCCGTCGACGATCGTGCCACATGAATGACACGTATCCGGGGATGTTCGCCAGCCATGGTCCGCAGTGTCGAGAGAGATTGGGGGCTCGCGCCTGACTCCACGCAGAGGATGTCCAGGCGTGCGTAGCGTTGCCTGAGGAGGCTGTCGAGACTCCGTCGAAGATTGGCACTCGCAGAGTGGACTGGAATGACCATGGTCACCAGAGGATCTTCCGCAGAGCGTGGCGTTGTCATTCCTATCGCTCCGCAGTGTCCACCAGGGGCTCGACGATGAATCTGTACACGAAGGAGACGTCAGGTGACGCGGCGGCAAGGAGGCCGCGTCGCTGATGCGGCGCGAGTTGCCCCCAGGCGCGAACCAGATTGGCGCGGTATTGGTCCAGGACGCCGACCGCCGCACTCATCGCATCCTGACTCGACGATGCCAGTCCAGCGACTCTCATGAGGGCACGCGAGTATCCCCTGATCACTGACCTCGGGTCAGAGGTCGTCGTGATCGAGCTGGAATGGACACGCCGATAGTACAGACAGTCAGGCAAACACCCAGCGCGACGGGCGTTGGCGGTTACGGCGAAAGTCCAGGCGTTGTCCTCGTAGACGACTCCTTCATCGAAAGAGATCCCCAAGGAGGCGACATAGTCCCGACGTGTCATCTGCATGACAGGCGAGACCCGGTATTCATGGTTGGATTGCATCAAGGCGAGCAACTCAAGACCAGAGAAGGATCCCTCGTACATGTGCGACCGCCGATAGTAACGCTGCAACCTCAAGAACGTCTCTCCGACATGTGTGTCGTGGCCATGGTCACCATCGATGAATGACAACCCATTGAAAAAGACGAGGTCGAGGGAGTCTGTCTCCATGGCCTGGACGCAGCGGGAAAAGGTGAGAGGCGAGAGGTGGTCGTCCGCATCACAGAAGTACAGATACGTGCCTGACGCATGGCGCATCCCGTTGTTTCGAGCGGCCCCGACCCCACTGTTGGGTTGGGTGAGCACGGTGATGCGCGAATCATCCTGAGCATACCTGGCAAGGACCTCATGCGAGCCGTCCACCGACCCATCGTCCACACATATCGCCTCGAAATCGCTCAGCGTCTGCGATGCGATGCTATCCAGACAACGGCCCACATACTGCCGAGCGTTATAGACAGGGACGATGACTGACAGCCTGGGGTTTCCGCCTTGCATGATCACCCACCATCACCAGATCGCCGTGGCGTCTCTTTCTCGGCCCCGCGGGAGGGGGAAGCCTCCCTGGCAAGGATATCCGATATTGCGACCAGGATGGAGTCACGGGCGCCAGCCAGCACATCGTCCACGTACGGAACCGTCAACGCAGAAGCTGCGATGTCGCCGATCATCTGGTCCAGGTACTCCTTAGTCGCCAGGTGCGCGGTGAGCTTGTCCAGGAGGTCTTGGGGAACCCGGGTGTTGAAAGCATCCAATGAGTCGTCAAGGTACGCCTTGGTGACCAATCGTGCCGTGAGGCCCTCCAGCAGGTCCTCTATCATGTCGACGTCCACACCTGGCGCCTGTGAATCTTCTCGACCCTTGCCCTGGGCATGTGACGCGATGGGCGACGAGGCCGGTTGACTGCGAACGCGATCGCCCTGGATCAGGCGAGCTCGCACGTCCAAGGCGATCATAGCCACAAGGGCGCCCATCACCAGCACAGCGACGAGCGCGGCGCCGAGGCCCCCCACCACTGCCGCCACCGTGCCCGCCACGAAGGTCGCGAGCACAACCAACACGATAATGATCTGAGACCTGCCAGCGTGCATGAACATTCTCACTGATCGCATCACAACTTATCCCCTCACCTGCATCGTGATCGAGGAGTCCTCTCCCACTATTAATCGGCCAACCCCCACTGCCACGGCTGAACGGTTGGACACCAACACGATCCTCCATGCGAAGTCGCCAGGCTTCAGTCCAGACAGGTCCGCCCCCTCATGGCGCATGTCAGCGAAATAGCTTGTCGAGTAGTCTGCGCCGCCGAACTGGCCTCCTGAAGCCCCCACTCGTAAGGCCCCCAGACGAATGGCCGTGAACTGCCCGGACGCCGGGCTGTTCAGCCACAGGTAGAACTCGCCATCCGAGTACGTCCGCATCGGCAACCCCTCCACGGCGAATCTCCCGCGAATATGCATCCTCGTTCCGTCGACGTTGACCTCGTCGAGATGAAACAGGAAGGGTTTGCCTGGTTCGGACAGGGGGATATCGACGATATCCAGCACAGCATGACCCAAGAGATCGGCGCGTATTGTGAACGCCTTGTCGCCCCAACAATGACCCATGCGCCACCCACGAGGGAAGGTGAGAGGATACTCACCCACCCGTCCGTACTCACTGACCCGCACACTCATGAAGTGCCGCCCACTGGGAAGGTCAGCGACACGCAAGCCAGCCCGACCGGGCTCGGCGAATCCCGCCGCACGATAGTCGATCCGCACGCCACGCGCGTACTGATCGCTGAACGAATCTCGCTGAATGCTGCCGAGCGGAAAGACGCGTCGCTCCGCCTCAGACTCAACGATGAGCTCACGGGAAATACTGCTGTAGTCAGGCAGCGGTCGCCCTCTGAAGAACGCCACCCCGTCGAGGTAGATCTTCCCTCCAGCGAACCACGCCTTGGACAACGCGAAGACACCCTTGGCGCTTGTCCATTGAGCGGACGATTCCGCCCTCGCCGCCGAAGGACTCGCCCCTACGACCGCCCGGCCCGGCATGTCGAAAGACGTCCCACAGGCGAACAGCGTCAACAGCGCCATCCAGTACGCCTTGGACATCCGTGCCATCGACGAGAAGTCGGATGCTCGCGGCGTGTCCCACTCGATGATCGAACATCGTGGGAGCAGATGCTGTTCAGCGGCCAGCCATCCCACGTTGGTGTCGGGCGCGGAGTCCTTCGGCGCAGCCAAGACAAGGATCTGGGTATGGGGCGATCGTTGGGCCATGATGTCGCTCCATGCGGACGACGCCAATCCCAGGCACACCACATGAGCCGCGCCCACGTGAAGACCACACGCGAGAGCGGCGGCGCTCGCGTGGGGGGACAGGCCCAGGCACGTGACCTGCCCGGCGTCCACCTCATGATCCTGGAGGTAGTCGCCAAGGAGGTCAGCCGGATCCCGTGGGCCATCGCGATCGTCCCTCGCCCTCGGAGCCTGATCCGCCATCCACACCACATCGACGTTCAGCCGCTCGGCGTCCTCGACGGAGAAGAGCCCCGACGCGGGCGAAGAGTCGAAGATCGCCAGCAGATGTTGCTGCGATCCGTCCCCTTCCCATACACGCATCATGGCCCCACTTTGTTGATGACGGCTTCTGCCTCCACATGCGGCTTCTTCTGATATCCCTAGCCAAGAAGTCTCCACCATTCTCCCAGGAGAAGATTCGGCAATCAAGTTGGTGTCACGAATTCGGCACAGCGCCGATCGCGTGACCCGCCTCAGACCAGTCGGGCCTCGATCGCGGCGACGATTCGTTCGCAATTGTTCGTGTCCCTCAGGGGGAAGGCGTCCCGGACCCGGCTGGCGAAGGGCTCGGGAACACGATAGCCGTGATCGGCCAGATCGCGGATGGTTTCACAGACCTCGCCCGGCGTGCGCAGGGCTGGGCCGAACCCGTCACGGTCGACCGAGAAGTACCCCGATCGGACGGTGTGATGGGAGTAGAAGCTCGTCTCGTCGAAGGGGAAGTAGACCACGGGGACTCCCACGTACGCGGCGTCGAACGCGACCGACGAGTAGTCCGTGACGAAGACGCGGGCCCGCGCCAACTCCTCCTGATAGCTCAGCGTGTCGCTGGGGATGAGGACGACATGTGACGGGAGGTCCAGGTCGGGCACCAAGGCGTTGAGCCGGTGATGGAAGGCCACCCGTGCCTGGACGCCGAGGTCGGCCAGCGCTGGCGAGCGCAACAAGCCGAGCCACCCTCGCCCGTACTCGGATTCCTCGAAGAGGCGACGTCGGGAGTCGGCGTCAGGGCACGCCTCCAGTTCCGCCGCCAGGTCGGCACGCCAGGTGGGGGCGACGAAGATCGTGTCGTACGCCTGCCGAGCCTCGCGCATGGCCGTCAAGCGGTCCCAGCGGGCGAAGCCCACAAGTTCGACCTGCCGGTCGTGCAGGGTGTACGGCGAGCCCCGACCGATGATGCTCTGCGTCTCTCCGCGCGTGGCGGTGACCATGAGATCGATCGGCTTGCCATTCAGCCAGCGGGAGACGTCGTTCTCCGTCACGCCGTGCTGCAAGAAGACGAAGATGCCGGGCAGCTTGCCGTAGTCACGTGGGGGAATCGGGTACATGCACGCGGCCACGGCGTCCGACGACGCCCGTACCACGGCGTTCAGCGTGAGCTGAGCCGCCTGCTTGCTCCCGTACTCGACCAGCCGGAAACCCTCGGCGGCCAGACGGGCCCAGTGAGGGGAGTCCTTGGACAGAAGGAAGAAGGCGTTGATGTCGGGCCGCGACGTCATCAGATGGCGGTACAGGTGTTCCCCATTGTCGTCAGCCATGCCGATCCTGTCCATGACCACCCAGGCGTCGGCGTACTGGGGCCACCCCCTGGACGCCACGCGTCGCTTCAGCGCCTTGGCCCGGCGCGAATGCCAGGCGCCCATCAGTCTCTTCCACCGTCTCTGGACGCCTTCGCGCAGGATCGTCGGCACGCTACGCCCTGTGGCCAGCGGCGTGACGGTGACGGCACGGTCGATGCGCATGAGGAAGGCCCGGAGCCGGGAGATCTTCTTCGCGGGGACGAGCGTCCAGTCGCTCTGTGGAGGTCGCGTCCGCCTGGGCGCCAGGATCGGTCGGAGGTCGGCTTGCCGGCCGTCGGCCCACAGGGTGCTCTCGGAGTCCTCGTCCGTCCCCGTGTCCCAGCTCAGGCTCAGCTCGGTCATCCACTCCTCGCCGAAGTACATGTGCCAGCGCGTGCCCGTGATCCGCACCTCGCAGAGTCGGTTGTCCGCCATGGCCTCCAGCACCGGCCAGGGGCCGCGACACAGGAAGCTCGCCTGCGCCATGGAACCGTGCCGCGCCTCGGAGAAGGCGCGCAGCGCGTGGCTGTCGTCCTTGAAGCGGACCAGCAGCGCCTGCCTCATGGCCCATCTCAGGGGGAGGTACGGGAAGTCCTCGATCGTGGTGGAGTCGATGTGCGCCATCACCTCCTCGAGGACGCCGAGGAATTCCGTCGCGGAGTCGGCGTCCAGCCAGGCGGTCTTCGAGTGCATCGCCTGCTCCTCGGTCACGTACCACATCACTCCGTACAGCACCATGTACTGGGCCCACTCGGGGACTCTCCCCAAACGGTCATGGATGGCGGTCAGCATGCCCAGGTACCCCTGGCGAGGCAGCACGGTGTAGTTCTCCCGCTTGGCCCAGGTGGACTGCGTCAGCGAGGTGGCGCCCTGCGCACGCCTGCGGTAGAAGTAGCGGGCGCGCGTGGCGATCGCCATGACGGGGTTCTCGAAGCACGCGAGGTACCGCCCGATCAGGTGCGCGTCCTCGTAGGTGGGCTGCACGTCGAGGTCGTACCTAAGACCGTTCTCGCGCAGGACCTGAGTACGCAAGAACGTGGTGCTGCTCAGTGCGAAGGCGTCCGGATCCGTGTTCAGATCGGCCAGTCGGTCCCCGTACCGGAACTTCCGCCCCAAGGCGTGGGTGTCCCTCCACCGGCCCGTCTCGTCGTTCAGCATCCAGAGCCGCGTGCACACAGCGGACGCCACACCGTCGACGTCCCGCTGGAGGATGCTGGCCACCTCGGCCAGATAGTGCTTGTCCAGGATGTCGTCGGCGTCCACCGATGCGAACCACTGGCCTTCGGCCAGGTCGAGAGCCCGGTTCCTGGCGGCGGACGCCCCCTGGTTCGACTGCTTGACCACCGTCACATGGGCCCGCCCGGCCGCCCATGTCTCGGCGATGGATGCGGACGCGTCGTGCGAACCGTCATCGACCAGGATGACCTGCGCACGGGATATGTCGTATGTCTGCCAGTCCAGGGATGCGAGTGTGGACGGAAGGTAGTGTTCCGCGTTGAATATCGGAACGACTATCGTGAATTGATACGTGCTTATCGCACATCACCTCTGTCTTCACATTCCCGGGCAGCACATGATGCTTCCAGTATAAGGCACGACGCATCGACGCAGGCTGGACTCATCCACGCCCCCGCGGGTCGTGACACGCGCGACATGGCGTCACCACCCCGTGGCGATCGACTTCTTCGGTGCGAATTTCGCGTTGCCCAGACCCTGGTAGTAGTACAGGACGTGGGTGGAGTCGTTCCGGCCGAGGATGTCTCCGCGGCCATCGCCGTTGAGGTCGGCGCCGCCGGCCATGGTGTACCCGTTCCATCCGCTTCCGGCGATCTGGCGCGGGTTGAACGTGCCATTGCCCTTGCCTGTGTACTGGAACAGCAGCCCGGCGGCGTTGATGCCCAGGATGTCGGCCTTCCCGTCGGAGTTGAGGTCGCCGGCCGCGTACAGCTTCCATCCGGTCCAGCCCCACCCGACTTGGACCCTCGTCGCGAACTTGCCGGTGCCCAATCCCGCGTACATGAACAGCAGGCCGTTGGGGTTGATGCCCAGGAGGTCCGGCTTGCCGTCGCCGGTCAGGTCACCCACGGGGATCAGTCGCCATCCCGTCCATCCGCTTCCGACCTGGACCCGAGGCTTGAGGGGATTGGCGCCATTGCCGGGGTACAGCCACAGGTCGCCATTCTTCGTGATGGCCAGAATGTCGGCCTTCCCGTCCGAGTTGAGGTCGCCAGGGCCGAAGACCTGGACCCCGGTGAAACCGGTGCCCAGGCGCACAGGCTTGCCCAGAGTGCCGTCGGCTTGGCCCGGGAACATCCAGAGGGTTCCGGCGCTGTCGACGGCCAGGGTCTCGCCTCGCCCGTCGCCCGTCATGTCCGCGCCCAGGGTGAACTGCGCCATGGGAAGGACCGGCTTGGGCACGGCGGCCACAGTGATCGTCCCCGTCGGCGCGCTGTTCCCGGTCGCGTCGACGATGCTTCGTCCGCTGGAGTCGGCGGCCGCGAGGGTCCATGTGTAGGCCCCTGCCGGATTCTGTCCCGGGTCCCATGTCACCTTCTTCAGGGTCCCGGTGGACGACGCCGACGTCGCCACGGATCCCACCTGCTTGCCGGCGGAGTTCGTGATGGTCAGCTTGCCAGCGCTGAGGGCCTTCGACGCCTGGAAGTCGATCGTGAAGGGCACGCCGTCCTTGACCGTGCCCGAGGTCACGGTCGACGACAGGAGGATCGGCGCGCTGGGGAACCATGAGTTGAGCGTGGTCCAGAAATTGCGGTTGCCATAGGCGGAGCAGGAGTCCCCCTGGCCGTACAGGTTCTCCAGCGCGGCCTGGTTGGGTTGGTAGGGGGTGTAGTTGTACAGCGACGCGGTCGCCTGATTCTGGATGTAGACCCGCGACGAGCCGCATGAGGTGGACGGGTTGTAGGGGATCACATTCCACGCCTGCGGCTGGAAGGTGTAACTCCCCGGCCTCGCGGCGTACACCTTGAACTGATGGGCCGCCCAGTAGATCTGATTCTGGAAACCGTAATACTCGGTGTCGCAGACCGAGTTGTCGGGACACCCGTACCCCATGGCGATGGTGTACTGCCATTGCGACGGCTGCGACGTCGACACGAGCCCCATCTCCTTCTGGAGCATCACCACGAGAACCTGGGGGTTGATGCCGCAGGCCTTGCCGACCTTGGCGATGATCTGTGCCGCCGAGTCGTTGGTGGCCCCCGCGTAGGCCTGGCAGTACTTGTCAGCCGGAATCGACCTGGTGGCCTGCGTGTAGTCCTTCAGACAGGGGGCCTCGCCGGGTTGACACGACTTCCCTTGGCCGGCGAGGAAGGTTTGGACTTGCGTGGCCGACATCGAGTCGGATTTCGTCAGCATCGCATCGGTGATGATCAGGCCAGCGTCCCAGGTGGGCGGCACGGCGGCCTGGGCCGAGGGGAGCGCGAACGATCCCATGCCAATCGCCATGGCGGTCGCCACGATCACGACCTGTATCCGACGCCTCATCCGCGATCCCTTCTGATGGTGAACCATTCCAGTATTCCAGGAGAGGCCAATGGCGACCATTATGGAGCTATCTCGTTCCCGGAGTCACGGCGTGCCGCCTCGCCACGCGCTGCCAGCACCCTCAATCACCAGTTGAGCAATAGGCGAGTGGCGGTTGGGCGACAGGTGGGCGACAGACGAGGGCCCGGCGCTGACGCGTCGGGCCCTCGCCTCCACGGGGAGGTCACCATCCGGTCGCTATCTGAACTTTGTGCGCGAACTGAGCGTTGCCCATGCCCTGGTAGTAATACAACACCTGAGTGCTGTTATTACGACCGAGGATGTCGCCCTTGCCGTCGCCATTCAGATCGGCGCCGCCAGCCATTGTGTACCCGTTCCACCCATTGCCAGCGATCTGGCGAGGGTTGAAGGTGCCGTTTCCCTTACCGGTGTACTGATAGAGAAGACCGTTCGCATTGATTCCCAAGATGTCGGCCTTTCCATCGCCGTTCAGATCTCCAGCCGCATAGAGGCTCCATCCAGTCCAGCCCCAGCCGACCTCGACACGTTGGGCGAACTTGCCCGTGCCCAGTCCGGCGTACATGAACAGCAGTCCGTTGGGATTGATGCCGAGCAGGTCGGGCTTCCCGTCGCCGTTCAAGTCGCCCACGGGAATGAGGCGCCATCCGGTCCAGCCGCTGCCGACCTGGACACGAGCCCCGAGTTGTCCCGACCCGTTGCCGGGATACAGCCACAGGTTCCCATCGGTGGAGATGGCCAGGATGTCGGCCTTGCCGTCGCCGTTGAGGTCGCCGGGGCCGAAGACCTGCATGGTCGCGAACCCGGAGCCCAACTGGTAGCCCTGCGCCAGGGATCCATTCGCCTGGCCGGGGAACATCCACAGGATTCCGTTGGAGTCCACCGCGAGGATCTCACCGCGTCCGTCACCGGTCATGTCGGCGCCGAGGGTGAATCGGAGCATCGGCGTGGTGGGAGAGCCCCAGGTGACCAGGCCGGTCTGCGCCGACGACCCTGTGGCCGGGTTGAAGCCCGTGCCGGTCGCCGTGATCTGGACCCACAACTTGGTTCCGATGTCGCTGGAGGTCAGGCGGTACGTCATACCGGTGGCGCCCGGAATGGCCGTGCTGCCCGAGAACCACTGAGCACTCGACACCGACCATCCGGTGGGCAGGTTGGTCGACACGGTCAGGACCGAGCCCACGGCGGTGTTCCCCGAGATGGTCGGGGTGAAGCTGATCGCCGGCCCCGCCGTGACGATCGACGTGGGACTCGACATCACCGACGAAGCGTACCCACGGAGGGTGCCCGTCGCCTTGACGCTCACTGTCGTCCCATAATCGGCGCTCACCAGGGTGTACGTGGATCCCGTGGCCCCTGAGATGGGGGTGGCGCCGCGATACCACTGGTAGGAGAGAGTCGTTCCTGTGAACGACGTCACGCTGGCGGTGAGAGTCTGCCCGACTTGGGCATTGCCGGTGACGTACACCTGCCCGCTCGTGATCCCGCTCACCTGGACCTGGACACCGGAGGTCCCAGCCTCGATGTACGCCTGGCCGCCCGAGCCGTTGATGACGCCCCTGATGAAGCTGACGCCGTAGGCCAGCGACACCTGGTAGCACTGTCCGGGAATCGACGGGAAGGAGAAGGCCCCGCTCGCCGACGCGGTGATGGTCGCGTAGTCGTCGACCGGCGTCGTGATGTCCGTGTGCCGGGAGTCACATGTCACGTTGTCGTAATACAGCGGGAGCCCGCCGACGGGGGTGCCGTCCGTGGAGGTCACTTGCCCCGAGATGGGCGGCAGCGTCCCGATCTTCACCGAAGCGGACGCGCTGCCCGAGGTGTAGTTGCTGACGGAGGCCGTCACCGTGACGGTGATCGTCTGGCCCGAGTCGGCCGTGACGGGGACGTACGTCCCGCCCCAGCCCACCGCCGTGCTTCCGCGGTACCAGGTGTAGTTGAGGGCCGCGTTGGAGGGGGAGACCGACGTCGCGGTCGCCGTCAGCGTCGAGTTGACGGCCGGCGTGCCGGAGATGCTCACGGATCCCACGGTCACCGCCGCGGCGGCGAACACGTACACCGAGTACGTGACACTCGACGAACTGCCGCCCGAGATGCCGCTGATCGTCACCTGATAGGTGTCGGTCCCGCCGTTGGCCGGTTGGGCGATGGTGGGCATGTCCCACCCCAACCCGGTCTGGCCGCTGAACATGTTCGCCGCGTTCTGGGCGGGATAGCTGTTCGTGATCGACAGAGGGGCGCCGTTCTTGGTGACAGACACGTGGGCGTTGGCCGCCGAGCCGCTCTTGGGGTAGAAGGACCAGCGTGTGGCCGCCGACCCGACCAGCTCGTACGGGAAATAGCCCTGGCTCGGCCATGCGACCCAACTCGGGATGGACCGGCTGGAGTCGTAGATCCAGTGGATGGCGTTGTAGTTGGAGGTCGACCCGACGCCGATCTGGCTGGTCTGCGGTGTCAGGATGGCCGCGCGGTGCCCGAGCTCCTGGTTGGAGGAACCGGGATCGAGCATGTACAGGGGGATCGCCGAGGCGGTCGCGCCTTGTGTGATGATCTCGCCACCGGCCGTGCCGTTGCTGGCGAGCGGGCCACTGCGGGCTCCGGCCGCGGTGTAGCACGCCCAGGAGGACGTACGGGTGTGGCTCACCTGTTGGGTGGCCTGCATCATCAGGGCCGCCGCCTGAGTCGCCGCTGACTCAGCAGTGTTCTCGGTCACAGACGGAAGACCGGCCATGGCACGCATGTAGTTGAAGGCGGTGATGATGGCATCCTTGCCGGCCGCCGAAGGGGACCCTGGGTTGCAGCCGCTGACCGACCCGGTCCATCCGATCGGCACATTCAAGGTCGGAAGGTAGATGTTGGAGTACGCGTTGGCCACCGCAGCCCGATTGGACGTGTCGATGACGCTGACTGAGGCCGCTTGGGCCGATGACAGTGGATTTATGAGGAATAATCCGACTATCGTGACGACTGCTATGGCTGAGTGCCATAACCTTTTTTCCTGTTTGGTTTTCATTTCCATGCCTCCCCGTGAAGCTGATTGGAATTAGCTGATATCTCGATAGTAAGGGGGGCGTAATTGGATGTCACGTAAATTGGGACAGTTTCCATGATTTGCATCAATTTGCTATATTGCACCTTGTTTTAGGGCACGCGAAGTTGGGTTTGAGGTGGGGATATATCGAATTTGAAGCGAGCTTAACGCATGTCAATATCACTTATTGTCATGAATTAAAAAGCCATCGAGCACACAGCTGTACCGTGATGGAATGAATGGATAAAGCCAACAATGCAGCATTGTCTGATCAGCTACGATCAGGACACTGTCGATTGACGATATTCCCCAAGTAACAGTTAACTCGGTAGGCTCCCCGTGAGACTACCTTGTTATCAGGATAGCATATTCGGAAATAATGCGAAAGTCATTCCGGCAACTTTTGGAATTTGTATATCGGTCGACCCTATTCGCCACGCGGACCCTCCTCCAACGCTTGCATTCCACGACCAAAAGTTGCCATATTTCAGGCGCCGAACGGGGGCGTGTGGACCGGGACGAATGAACCGGGGCGAGTGAACCGAGGCGAACCGGGCTGGACGACGATCTGTCCGCACACGCCACGGTGCCCGACGCTTTCGCGCCGGGCACCGTGATTGCAAGGAGTCGGATCAGCGATCACCAACCGGTGTCGATCGCGATCCGCGGAGCGAACTTCGCGCTGCCCATGCCCTGGTAGTAGTACAAGATACGAGTCGTGTTATTGCGACCGATGATGTCGCCCTTGCCGTCTCCGTTGAGATCGGCGCCGCCCGCCATCGTGTATCCGTTCCAACTATTACCGGCGATCTGACGGGGATTGAACGTGCCGTCCCCCCTGCCGGTGTACTGATAGAGCAAGCCGTTCATGTTGATGCCGAGGATGTCCGCCTTCCCGTCACCGTTGAGATCGCCAGCCGCGTAGAGGGACCACCCGGTCCATCCCCACCCGACTTGGACCCGCTGTGCGAACTTCCCAGTGCCGAGCCCGGCGTACATGAAGAGCAAGCCATTCGGGTTGACGCCGAGGAGATCGGCTTTCCCGTCGCTGTTCAGGTCGCCCACCGGGATGAGCCGCCAGCCCGTCCATCCAGAGCCGACCTGCCGAGCGGGACCGACCGCCCCGCCGCCGAGGCCCGGATAGAGCCACAGGTTCCCATCAGGAGTGATGGCCAGGATGTCGGCGATCCCATCGGAATCCAAGTCGCCAGGCCCGTAGATCTGGACGCCGCCGAATCCCGAACCCAGGCTGATCGGCTGGCCGAGGGCCCCAGTCGCCGTCCCTGGGTACACCCATGCGACGCCCTTGGCGTCGACCGCCAGGATCTCTCCACGCCCGTCTCCCGTCATGTCCGCGCCCAAGGCGAACCACTGCATCGGCTTCGTGGGTTGGGGGAGCCCACAGGTGGGATCCGTGTTGATGACGCCGCCGTCATAGCCTCGGTACTGGCCCAGGATATTGCCGGTGGCGGTGAGGCAACTCTTCACATTGATCGTGCTCGCCGTGTTGGCGAAGACGCCCCACTGCTGGTTCTCGTCAGCGGTGACCGTGTTGAACGTCACCGTGCCCGAGGTGGCGGTGAGACCGTGGCGAACATTGCAGTTGAAGGTGCCGGACCCCGTGGCCGTCACAGTGGCCACGTCGAGGTAGAGCCCGAAGAAGGCGTTATAGCTCGCCGTCACATCCGTGAGCGACATGGTCGACCCCGTCGTGATCACAATGCCACTGCCTTCGTTGGAACTCGCCGTGATGCCCGCCGTCGCGGTGAACGAACTCGTGTCCGCCACCCCGATACCGGTGCTGCCATTGGAGTCGAAGGTGTTGCCGGTGCCCGTGACAGAGACCTTGACGTTCCCGGTCGCAGTGGCAGAGGACTTGCCGGCGTACAGCCCATACCCCGCGTTCCCGTTCAGCGTGTTCGAGCTTTGGAGGACGATCGACGCCCCTCCGGCGCCCTGGATGCCGATGAGCCCGTTACCGCTGACACTGGTGCCCGACAGGGTGACGATCGTCCCCGTGTCCTGAGCCCAGATCCCGCTGTTCTTGTTCTGGTCCAAGAAGCTGTTGGCGATCGTCACCGAGGCTTTCCCCGATGCGCTCAACCCCACGTACCCATTGGTGTCGGACGTCACCCGGGTCAGTTTCACCTGTGACGACCCATCGGCCAAGATTCCGCTCTTCGCTGGGGCGACGAGCCCGTTCGAGCTGGTGCTGACGTCGGTGAGCGTGGCCGTGGCCCCGCCTTGGATGAGCACACCGTACCCACTATTGCCTTCGACCACGGTGTTCCCGCTGACGGTGACGACTCCGCCGTTCACCGCCAGTCCGTTCTGCGTGTTGTTCGTCAGCGTGCTCGTGGTGATGGTCAACTGGGAGCCGGTTCCGCTCATCGAGGCGCCATTGGTGCCGTTCTGGGTCATGGTCGAGTTCGCGACCGTGGCCGATCCACCCGTCTGCACCAACAGACCATTGGCCGTGTTCCCCGTCATCGTGGTGTTCGTGACCGTGTTGCCGGTCGAACCGCTCTCGAACACGGCCCCGTGGGTGCCGCCCTTGAAGGTGGCGGAGTCGACGATGACATTGTTCACCACGGAACGCAGGACCGCCTGGCCGTTGCCGACCCAGGTCCCGCCGCATATCGTGAGCCCGTCCCCCAACGGGACGATGAGGTTACGCCCGGCCGTCGCCATCGTGATCGTGGCGCCCGTGGCCTGGATGACGGTCTTCGCGGGCGTCCATATCGATGACGCTCCCGAGATGGTGTACGCGCCCGGCGGGAACTTCACCACTCGCTGCGTCGCTCCGGCGCTGCCGGGGAACAACGTGTTCAACTGCGATGTGATGTCCCCCGTCCCGCTCACCGTCACGGTGGGCGTCGCACTGCACACTGCGGGCGTGGGACTGGCGGCTTCGGCCGTCGAGGCCAGCAGCGGATAGCCCATGAGGGGCAGGACAGTCAGCACGCCAACAATAAGAGCTCCCCCAGCTCTGAGCTGCCTCATCACGGGCAGCGACCAGTTATTCTTCCCCATGTCAGTCCCCTCTCGGTGTCGATCACAGCGGGTATAAATAAGATGTCACTTAATACCAGGAACTGTAGCACCGTACACGGCATGAGGGAATAGAGAGGGAAGAGTGGGAACCGGCGATCACCTGACCGCCGGGCCCACGGAGACGAGAGGGTGGTCGACGACTATCCGTATCTCTTCTGCAGGTAGGCCAAGGTCGTCGGCGGGACGAGTTCAGCGATCCCGTCGAAGTCTTTGCCCTCCAACAAGGCCCGCACCCTCGACGCGCTGATGGGCGCCCCGGAGGTCTCCTTGCGCGCGATCACGTCGAACTCGACGCCATTGGGAGGAAGGACCCGCGCCATCGTCGCATTGTACTGACGGGTCACCATGTCCAAGGGCTCCTCACCCGCGAAACGAACAGTGATTCCCAGCTCCTTGGCGATGTGCCTCGCGAAGAGGGCGACGTCTTGCGTCGGGTCCACGACGGCCGTCGGATTCTCGCTCTTCGAGAAATAGTCCGGGAACGTCAGGCTGGAGATGATGAACCGCCCGCTGGGGAGGACCTTGACGTTCTCCAGGTCAGCCGTCCCCTGGCGCACCAACTCGATACGATCCGCGAAGGGGAAGACCGACTTGTCCTCCTCGACGACGAGGACATACAAGAAGTCGCACTTCTTCGCGGAGGACTCGACGAGGTACCGGTGGCCGAGCGTGAAGGGGTTGCAATTGACGACGACCGCCCCGATGCGACCCGTGCAGTCGACCTTGTTCTCATCGAGGAACGCCAGGTAGGCCTGGAATTCTGGGGTGTCCTGGACGGGCATGGCGTCCCTGACGACGAGTTGGCCAGGGGCCCGCTCGATGGGCGCCACCCGAGTCGGCGCCGGCTGCCCGGCATCGGAGTCGAAGGCGATTCGCGCGAGTTCCTCTCCGACCACCTCCTGGCCGCGTGCGTTCAGATGGTTCAGCCCGCTCCAGATGAACACCTCCCCGAAGTCATGGGGCCGGTCCATGAGGTGGCTGAGGTCGTAGTACGGGACGCCGCTCGCCTTGGCCGCCCTCGGAAACTCCATGCCGAGATTGTTGCCCGCGATGATGAAGATCTGATCCCCAGGGACAAGCTCCACATCATCGATCAACCGTGCCGTCTCTTCTTTCTTCTGAGCGTTGCACGCCATGTCGACCACGCGATAGGCCTCAGGGCCGAACCGCTCGTTGACGACCCCTTGGAGGTAGCTGGCGATCGTCTCGGAGTCGTCGCCGTAGTAGTTGGTCGCCGAACTGTCGCCCACGATCCACACGGTGTTATGGAAGATCACGGGCGCCCCGGGCACCACACGGCGGCCGTCACGGTAATGGAAGTACGGGTTGTCCGTGTCGGCGTTGATCGTGTACCCATGTCGAGGGATCGTCGCCGGCTGGCACTCGAGGACCAAACGGACGAACTCCTCCCAGGTGTGGCGATCACTGCGCACGGGCTCGAAGCGGTAGCCCCAGCGCTCGGGATCCTGTTTCAACAGGGAGGCTCCGATGGAGTCGGGGTCCCCCAGGATCTCCTGCTCGCGCGGAGAAGGATTCTTGATGTTCTTCAGCGAGGGCGCGTTGACGACCCGTACCGTGACACCGCTCTCGCGCAGGCGGAGCGCCTGGTCCAGGAGCGCTTTCGTCCCGAAGGTCCACTTCGCGGCCAACTGGGCGATGTCGAACCATCGCAGCAGCGCCAGGCCGGGGGCCCGCTTCCTCAACTGGTCGGGGACGCTCGCCGTGCCACCGATGACGAGCAGGCAGTCGGCGTCGATGTCGCCCATGCGGTCGCTTCCCACGGACGAGACATCGTCGGTCTGATAGTAGGCGAAGTCGCTCACGATATGGGTGACGCGGACGTGGTCCGACGCCAACAAGTCACGCAGGATCACCGAGGACGCCGGGCCGCTGTCGCACCAGACCGCGACGGTCGTCACGAGGCGTGCCTCGTGCAGGTACTGCCCGACCAGCGAAGGCCCGGCGCCCTGATAGGCGCAGACATAGTCGTACCACCGCTCCGGCTCGCTCTTCGGCAGCCTGCGCTGAGCCGCGGCCAGCACATGCCCGTCCGCGTCCACGAGAGGGATGTACTTGAGGAACTTTCCGCGGGAGAACCGGGTGACGACCTGCGTGTGCACCGCCTGTTGGATCGCGATGATGTCCCCCGGGTCGCAGGTGGACGGCACTGTGACCGCGTTGATGTGGATCATGTAGTCGGCGATGGACTTCTTCGGGGAGTAGTCCTTGGCCACCTGATGCCGGGTGACGTACCCGACGAGCTTGCCCGCTTTCGTCACCAAGATGACCATGCTGGTGCTGGTCCACGCCAGCCGAAACAGATCCGCGCTGTCAGCAGCACAGTCGATCTGGCTGACCTGATCCAGTTCGATCATCTCGTACATCACGGCACCTCTTCACTCACGGGCTAGACGACCACCTTGGCACAAGCAGGCGGCCTGCACAACATCATGATGCCCTCCACGGCCAGCGCCGCCGTGGAGGGTCGACGACGGGAGCGGGGACGAAGAACCGGTTCTTCGCTGTGCTCGCGCTGAAGTCCAGGAAGAACTCGGCCCGCTCAGGGGCCGTGGACGCCGACAGGACCATCGCCTCGATCTGACGGAAGTCCACGGTCTGCTCCGGATCGAAGGAATAGATGTACTCGTCGCCAGGGTACGTGCGCCATGCGTTCGTCTTCGCCTGGGTGAATCGGTGCGCGCTGGCGCCGACGTGGAAGACGCCGCCACGGATCTGTCGGGCCGGGTTTCCTCCCCACGCGGTGTTGGAGGGGATGACCTTGCCCGCGCAGAACGCCGAGGCTCCCAGAACGGCCCCGGAGCCGATCATCGTCCCCTTCCACACGCGAGCGTCTTGCCCGAGCCAGACGTGGTCCCCGATGAAGACGCTTCGGGACTCGTTGACACGGGTGTGAGTCTCGCAGTCATAGATGAGGTGCACGTCCGACGTGCGCACGAACACATTGGACGAGAAGAGGCCGTCGCCGCCGATGATGATGTTGCAGTGCTCCGAACACTGCAGAGTGATCCGAGAGTTGAAGTAGTTGTCAGCGCCAATGTAGCAGAAGTTGTCGTTGTTCACCAGGACGTTCGCGATGACCGGCTTGACGCCGCGGTCGATGAAGACCAGGCCATTGTCGCCATTGAACGTGATGACCGTGTCATGGAGAACCGTCGCCCCGGCCTTCCCTGAGCCATCGGACGTCTGGGTCGCGAGCAGGTTCCCTTCGCCGACGAACACGACCTTCGACCGGATGAACTCGACGTCTCCGAGAACGCTATTGCCCCTCAGACTCCCGACCTGTTCCATCGAGGTGATCTCCTGGGACATGCACCCGCTCCTTCCCGCTCCCTTACGCGCACAGTGACGACGCCGTGAGCCTGATCGCCATGGCCCTTCGCCTCAGTCGGCGCCGGCGACCCACGACACAGACAGTACGCCTAGTATCACAGAGATATCCAGTGCGGGCAAGGGCGCCAGCCCCTCACGTGTGCGTACGGGAGAAGGCGCGGCGCACCTGGGAGGCTCTGCGGACGATGCCGTCCCATCGGAGGTTGCCGACGGGCTCGCCCAGGGCCTTCTTCACAGCGTACACACGCGCCGAGCGGTCGCCCACGTGCACCGGCGCGGGGAACTTCGTGGCGGCCAGCGCGTGGTCGAAACGCGCCGGCGACTCACCGGGGAGGTACGTGTGTCGCAGATCGTTGCGCTCCAGGAACGCCGTCATCCTGGCCCAGCGACCGGCGTGTCCCGACACCGTGGGCCCCCAGTCGGACCTCTCGTACAAGGACGCGGCGTCGATCGGCGTGGTCGGCGTCAACACCTGTCGGGGGATCTCGTGGTAGTCGGCCAGTTCGAGGGTCCGCGAGTCATGGGCCAGCACGGTCGCCGGGATCCCGGCCAGCAAGGCGACGATGTTGCCGTGGATGCGCGAGCCGAAAGAGTAGTCGAACCCGCTGAGGTACCGCATCCACGTGGACGGGTCCAGGCAGAAACGCGTCCTGCCCTGCGCGAGGAGCGGATGGTCCATGGTCGTGGCGGAGCCCTGGGGCTGGGGACGGGTGGCGAAGTAGGTCCCGGTCAGCATCATGCCGAGGGTCAGATGGTCTTGGGCCGTGTAGACCAGGTTGGGGTAGCGCTCCGCGTGGTCCACGGACACCGGGGCCATCGCGGGCACGTACGGGGAGATGTTCATGGAGATCCGTGAGAGCTGGTCCACCTCACGATCCGTGTGGCCGACGGCGAGGTCGGGCCCGGCCATGAACATCGAGGGGCACCCCACCACGTCGACCACATGGTCGCCGAACCCCAACCGTTTCAGGTACGCCGCGGTGACCTCCCCGCGTACCCCCATGGACGCGGAGCGATTCAACACGGCCGTCACGAAGTCTGTCACCACCTCGTCCAGGCTGGACGCGGGGATACGGCCAGACAAGGGCCCCTGGCACCCCACGCCGAGGACGACCACGGGGATGGTGAGGTGGTTGAACAGGTCGGTCATCGCCCTCAACTCATCGGCGAAGGACTTCCGGAACGCGTCAGCCAGGGGCACGACCACCATGTCATAGGTGTCGTTGACCCGCTTCGGATCCAGCCGGGTGAATTTGCGCGCGTCGATCTGGGCGTCCCGTGTGGACAACAGGCGGTACACCGCCTGGGAGAAGACCAAGTTGCCGACGTTGTTGCCGATCAGATTCTTGGCCAGGGTCTTGCTCGCGTCGGCCACCTGGAACGGGCTCTTGTGAGCTCGTACGAGAATCCGCATCGTCACGTGTCAGTCCCATCTCGTCTCGGCCTCGCGCCGACCGTCCTTCTCGTCATCTTACCCCGCACGCCGCCTGGCGCAGTCGGGAGAGCCGAGGCCCCTCAGCCACGCTCCAGCCAAGCGCACACGCGATCGGCGAGCCGGCTCGCCGCGTGCCCGTCGTCCAGCGGGGCGACCACCTTGCGCAGCGCGGCCCGGCGACTGTCCCATGCTCCGCGGTTATGCACAGCCTCGATGATCGCCCCCGGCACCTGCTCCCGTCGTGAGACGCAGGCGCCGGCGATCGTGTCGCCGTACTCCCAGAGGGGTTGCACAGCATGCATGTATCTCTCCTTGTCAGGAGTGAAATACACCATGGGCTTGTCCGTCAAGAGATAGTCGAACCTCATCGAGGAGTAGTCGAAGAGCCCGAGGTCCGAGGCGATCATCAGCTCGTTGACGTCCGGGTACCCCGTCACGTCGACGACCCCCCGGCCCGTGGGCGCCCGCCATCCGGCCTTCCTGTGGGAGGGATGGCCCCGCATCGCCACCACGTACCCATTGCCCAGCCGTCGCGCCAGCCACGCTGGGTCGAGGATCCCCACGGGCGAGGACGCCGACGGGTCCTGGGCGGCGTACCCACGATAGGTGGGGGCGTACAGCACGCACACCTGGTCGGGACGGACGCCGAGACGGGCCCGCACCTGCTCGCGCAGCCCCTCGCGGGGGAGCACCAGGGCGTCATCGCGGGGCGACCCCAGCTCCCACATCTCGGCCCTGATCGGCAGAGTCTCGCGGTAGAGCCGGGTGGCCAGCGGCGAGGGGGACACCAGCGCGTCCCACGCTCCCAACGCGTGGAGGGACATGGCCATCTGGGCCTGGGTCGCGCCACTGTCGCGCCACACGGGCACCCCCACACCCGCGAACGGGTGCCCGTGGTGGGCCTGGACGACCCGTTGGCCGGGCCGCCTCACGAACTCGCCCGGCAGGGCATGGGTCGCGCACACGACACTGCTCGTCGCCAGGGCCTCCCAGTACGCCTGGGTGCCGACGACCACGCTCCTGTGGCCCCGCGGGCGCGCCGTCTTCGCCGACTCCACCTCCCAGACCACCAGGTCGGACAGTCCGCGACGGTCCAGTTCCTGGGCCAAGGCGAGTTGGCTGTCGCAGGCGACTTCCCCGGGCATGCCCTGGAGGTACACCTGGGGCCGGGTCGGGGCGGCAGTCCTCCAGTACCAACACCTCAGGGCGGCTGATCCGCTCTCACCCGTGGCGTCCCCGGGGGTTTGCGAGGCCACGACCTCATGGATGTCCGACTCCGCGCACGCCTGGTACGTCGCGTGGTCCAGGATGGCCGCAGGCGAGATCCGCGCGACCTGGTCGGGACCGGGGACCCGGGCCGTGGCGGGCACATCGATGGTCGCGTCACGCCCCCAGCGGGGCAACCACCCCGTCAGGCGTCCCGTGGCGTCGCGGGAGTACACCCAGTTGGCGCAGATCCGACCGCCGGCGAACAGGAAGGATCGGACGGTGGCGAGGTCGGCACGCATGACGAGAGCCTGGAGGACTCGATCGGGCACGCTCACCTGCCGGTCGTACGCCTCCTGCCCGATCTCGCCGATGGCCCAGCTGAGGAACTCCGCGGCGACCTTCTGGTACCGCGACGACGCCACCACCAGTTGCGACAGCGTCAACTGCTCGGTGACAAGGATCTGCGCCAACCGTGCCCGGCGGATCTCGCCGAGGCCGGCGTCCTCCAGGAAGTCCGCGGTGTGGCGATAGGCCTCGACCCGATGGATGAGGTTGTCCACCTCGGCCGCCTGCTGGGTCGTCGCGTCCTTGGTCTCCCGTCGGCGCCACTGCAGGGCGGGCTGGTGGACGAGGTCGAACGCGCGCGCCCGGACGAAGGCCCGCATGGTGAGGATCTGGTCCTCGAAGAAGACTCCCTCCGGCTGGGGGCCGACCTGGGCGTCGTAGAAGTCCCGCCGATAGACCCGCGTGCACATCAAGGCGTTGGTCATGGCCAAGGGGACGTCGGCCAGCGTCACCCCCCGGCGGCTTCGGCGGTGCAGGTCGCGGATGTACTCGGGCGCAGGCCGACGCTTGCCATGGACGAGGATGCTGTACGAGCCGAGGGCGAAGTCCGACCCCGACCGCTCCAGCCCCATGATCGCCTGGCGATAGTAGAAGGGGTCGGCGATGTCGTCCGAGTCGAAGAAGGCGAGGTAGCGACCACGCGCCTGCGCCGCGCCGGTGTTGCGCGCGGCCCCAGGACCGGCGTGCCGACCATGGATGAGGCGGACGCGGGGATCACGGCACGCGGAGACGATCTGCGCCGTGGCGTCCGTGGACCCGTCGTCGACGACGATGATCTCGACATTGGGCCATTGCTGACGCAGCAAGCTCGCCAGAGTCTCGCCGATGTACGCCTCGGTGTTGTACGCCGCGATTACAATCGACAATAGTGGCATTCCTGGATATCGTGGCACGGGGACCATCCCTTGGAGGTGACGCGCCTTCCTGCGTGCCGCCTGCAGGTGCGTCCATGCCCCGTCGGACACCGTCGACCTGACACCGACCCCGACACTGTGGCGCAGGTCCCGGTAGACAGATCCCCAGTCGCCCACTCGCCAGATCCGTCTCTTGTCGCCCATGTTCTTCATCCTAGTGGCTGTCCAGGGCCGAGACACTCCCCGTGTCTCTAGCCGCCCTGAAGACCGAGCGAAATGACTTGGCGAACGATTACCGAACCGGTAGGCTTAGATGAAGATGTCCTGAGAAGGGTGCTAAAAGGGTGAGCGGGCATCGGCTCGACCACATCGATTGTTCGCTCGTGAAAATCAATGCGGGCCAGATCAACGGTGAAGAAGTTCTCAGCTATCTAACGAGGTGCACGACATGAATACGGCGATCATCATTGCTGGGGGAACCGGGGTCCGAATGGGGCTTGAGGTTCCTAAGCAGTTTGCCCTTGTCGAAGGAAAGCCCGTCCTCATCTACACCCTCCAGGCCTTCCAAGACCATCCCAGCATCGACTCGATCGGCGTCGTGTGCGTCGACGGGTGGAACGACATCCTCCACGACTATGCCTTGGAGTACGGCATCACGAAGCTCGACTGGATCATCCCCGGGGGCGCCACAGCGCAGGAGTCCATCTACAGCGGCGTGCGCCACCTCGAAGGGGTGTGCCACCCCAACGACACCGTGGTCATCCACGACGGCATCCGGCCCTTGGTCGACGCCTCCGTCATCTCGGGGGTCCTGGCCACCTGCCACCAGTACGGCAACGGGGTCGCCTCCCTGCCGTACAACGAACAAATCTTCCGCATCGACGCGGACGAGGACTACTCGACAGTCGAGTACATCCCCCGCGACACCCTGCGACGCGTCTCCACGCCTCAGGCGTACCATTACGACGTGCTCGCGTCTCGGTACAAGGAAGCCTTCGAGAAGGGTGTGGGCATCGGCAAGTCTGCCTACACCAACACGATGATGGTCGACCTCGGCGAGAGACTCTATTTCTCCGTGGGCTCGGACAAGAACATCAAGCTGACGAACCCTGACGACCTGGCCCTCTTCCAGGCGTTGCTCAGGAAGCCGACAGAGTTGCCTTCCTCCTTGACTATGTCCTTCTAGGACGTCAGGGGGTCCCGTGTTTCTGTACGACAATCGATGCTATCTCGATGATATTACCCGCGTGGCCGACATGGCCCTCGACTGGGAGCTGTTCCATGACGCGACGGTCGTCGTGTCGGGGGCGTCTGGGATGGTGGGGACCTTCCTCGTCGACGTCCTCATGGCCCGTAACATCTCCCACGGCCTGAACTGCACCATCCACGCGGTGGCTCGGAACCTGAGCGGCTTGACCGAGAGGTTCGGGCACTACGGCGCGCACGAGAATCTGCGGCTGACGGTGGCGGACGTCACCGTCGACGCCATCGACGTGCCGTCGGCGGACCTGGTCATCCACGCGGCCAGCAACACCCACCCCCTGCAGTACGCGTCGGACCCCATCGGCACGATCATGACCAACGTGCAAGGGACACGTTCCATGCTCGATCTGGCTGTGCGCGCCCACGCCCGCCGGACCGTCTTCGTGTCGTCGGTGGAGATCTACGGAGAGAACCGCCCCGGCGGGGCGCCCTTCACGGAATCGGACATGGGGCGCATCGACTCCAACACCCTGCGTGCCGGCTACCCGGAGAGCAAGCGAACTGGCGAGACCCTCTGCCAGGCTTTCCGTGCCCAGTACGGCATCGACGTCGTCATCCCCCGCCTGCCACGGGTCTTCGGGCCCACGATGAGGGTGACCGACACCAAAGCCGCCTCGCAGTTCCTCCTCCGGGCGATCGCCGGCGAGGACATCGTCCTGAAATCGGACGGCGAGCAGCAGTACTCGTTCTGTCACGTCTCGGACGCCGTCAGCGCGATCCTGACCTGCCTCACCGCCGGCCAGTCCGGTGACGCGTACAACGTGGCGCACCCCTCGTGCGACGTACGCCTGAAGGACCTGGCCCAGATCGTCGCCGAGAAAGTCGGTCGCGCAGTGGTCTTCGCCTCGCCTGACGCCCAGGAGGCGGGTGGGTACTCCCAAGCGACCTTGGCCGTCATGGACGGATCCAAGCTGGCGGGCCTGGGGTGGGCGCCGCACTACGACATTCGCGAGGGGATAAACCGCACTGTAGACCTGTTGAAGGAGACCCTCGTCTGATGCCCGAGAATTGGCGTATTTTCCTCCATCCACGATTCCAGCGAATCAAGAATGCCCTGTACACCGTGACCTACGCTCTCGTGCGGATGATGCGTCCCGTGCGGCCGAACAGCGTGATCCTCGCGACGAACCGCACCGAGATCTTGTCGGACAACCTGCGGTACGTGTACGACCATGTGGACAAAGACGCCTTCTCCGTGACGCAGTTCTTCCTCCCCAGCCGGCCGACGTCCATCGTGGCCCGCCTGAGGCGCGACCTGCGCTTCATCGCGGCGATGGCTCAGACCCAGTACACCATCGTCGACGACTTCCTGCCCCTCGTGTACCCGCTTCGCCTGCGCCCCGACACTCGACTGGTCCAGGTCTGGCACGCGCTCGGCGCCCTCAAGCGCGTGGGTTACAGCCGCCGGGGCAAGAACGGCGGCCCGCCCCCCACGTCCATCTCGCACAAGAATTACACCGATGTCATTGTGAGCGCGGAGGAGATCCGCAAGGACTTCGCCGAAGCCTTCGGCGTGGCCATGGACATCGTCCACGCCACCGGCGCCCCGCGATCAGACCTCTTCTTCGACCAGACGGAACAAGACATGGCCCGGGAGCGGTTGTACCGCGCCCACCCCATCCTCGAAGGACGGCGCGTGATCCTCTTCGCGCCCACCTTCCGCGGCCGCGAGAAGAGGACCGCCCACTATCCTGAAGAATTCCTGGACCTGGACAGGTTCGGCGAGGCCCTGGGCCCTGACGACCTCGTGGTGCTGAAGATGCATCCGTTCATCCAGGAACCGGCGCGGATCCCCGAGAAGTACGCCGACAGGATCATCGATCTGAGCGATTACCCGGAGTTCAACCACCTGCTGCTGATCTGCGACCTTCTCATCACGGATTATTCCTCAGCAATCTTTGACTATTCCCTCCTCAAACGTCCTATTATTTTCTATGTGCCTGATCTCGAGCATTACCAACAAGGCCGAGGTTTCTATTATGACTTCGGGGAATATACGTACGGTCCCGTCGTGCACACGTTCACTGACCTCCTTGCCACGCTCGACACCGCCGTCCTGGAAGACTCATGCCTGGAGAGATTCCACATGAAATTCCTCGCCAACTGCGACGGACACGCCACCCAACGATTCATCGACACCGTTCTGAGGCCCACCCCCATGGACCCGCGCCGCGGGAGCTCGACGTCGGGGCTTCGCCGATGACCGCCAGCCACTCCACCAACGCCACCCGCTCCACCCGCAAGAAGAGCCTCCCCGCCTTGGTCAAAGTACGCGCCGAGCGTCTCCTCCTGCGGATCGGGGTGTCCGCCGCCAACCTGGCGTACTCCGGCTTCAAACGCCTGCCCGTGCAGCACAAGGTGGCCTTCATCACCTGGAACTCCGACACCGTGACGCCGGACTTCCAGGTCCTCATCGACCGTTTGAGGCTCGTCGACGACCCGCCCACGGTCGTCGCTTTGTGCCGCGAACTGGGTGGCGGGTGGACGGCCCACGTCCAGTACGGCTTCCACCTCCTCCACCAGATGTACGAGATGGCGACGTCGAAGGTGGTCGTGCTCGACGCGTACTGCCCCCTGGCGTCCATCCTGAACCATCGGCCCGACCTGCGGGTGGTCCAGATCTGGCACGCCCTGGGCGCCTTCAAGAAGTTCGGCTGGTCGATCGTCGACAAGTCCGAGGGATGGTCGGCGCAATCCAACATCCCCTCGCGCACGCTCTCGCGCCTGCTGCGCATGCACACCGGGTACACGGACGCGGTGGTGAGCTACTCCGGCGCGATTCCGCACTTCGCCGAGGCGTTCCACTGCGACCCGTCGATCATCCACGTAGGATGGCTGCCCCGAGTCGAACTGCTGCGCGACGACACTCGGATGGCCGCATTGCGTGCGCGGATCTTCGCGGCCCACCCTGAGCTGGTGGGAAAGCGCATCGCGTTGTACGCGCCGACGATTCGCCGTACCGCCATGGACGCGTCGCGTGTGGTGTCCTTGGTCAGCACCATCCATGACAACGACTGGAACCTGATCGTCAAGCCCCATCCCGTGCGCGGGGAGCGCCCCGAGCCGTTGTTCCCCACCCAATCCGTGGAGGTTCCCGAGTTCTCGGCCATCCAGTTGCTCGCGGTGGCCGACGCGGTGGTGACTGATTACTCGGCGATCGTGTACGAGGCGTATCTACGCGGCATCCCCGTGTATTTCTATGTCCACGACATGGAAGACTATGAACAGGCGCGTGGTTTCTACACCCATCCTCGTGAGTTCCCCTCCCGTGTCTACGCGACGGCTGGCGACCTTATCCGCGACATGAACGCGCTCGTGGGCGATCGCCAGGCTATGAAGGACTTCGTGGAGATCTTCCTCGAGGACTCTCCCGCCCGTGTGGATATCTTGGATCTCATCAATCCTTCTTCTGGTCTGGGCCGCGGTTAGGGTTTCCGGGGTTTCGGGCTTTCGTAGGGGAGTTCTGCCGGTTCTCGCCCTGCCTCGGCGGGACGCCGTCGGGGAGTACAGCGACTCTCGCCCTGCCTCGGCGGGGCCTCCCCACTTTTCCTCGGAAAATCTGCGAGATTTTCCTGCGGACGTGGGTGCCCCCCCGCCGGGCGCGGGCGCAGCGGAACGAGGCTCACAGCGTCACCGATGTCCTGATCGACCACAGAACGGGCCTCCCTGGTGGGCGCGGGCGTGGGCACAGCGGAGCGGGACTCCCATGGTGGGCACAGGCCCGGGCACAACGGCACAGGACTCCATCCCGGGGGCACGAACTGTTCCCCACCACCGTGGGGGCACGAACCGTGCAAATCAACCCCGAAAACCGACAGTTCGCGCCCCCTCGGTCACACAGCGGAACGAGACTCACAGCGTCACCGATGTCATGATCGACCACAGAACGAGACTCCCTGGTGGGCGCGGTCGCGGGCGGAACGACAGCCCGGGCGTGGGTGGGGATCACTCACATGCTTGTCAGGACTATCTTTCCCTGGTTTTTGCCGGATTCTAGGAGGCGATGGGCGTCGCCGGCTTGGGCCAAGGGGTACTCGGTGATCGGGGGCAGGGGGATGGCGCCGGACTCGAAGAGGGGCCAGATCTGCTCGGTGACCTGTCGGACGATGGCCGTCTTCTCCGACTCGGGGCGGAACCGCAGGCTGGTCGCGGTGATGGTCGCGGCTTTGGTCAGGAGGCGGTTGAGGTCCAGGGTGCCCTTGGTGCCGCCCTGGAGGCCGATGACTGTCATGCGGCCGCCGCGGGCCAGGAGCCGTACGTTGTCCTCCAAGTACTTGGCGCCGATGATGTCCAGGATGGCGTCCACGCCGTTGCCGTCGGTGGCGGCCTTGACCTGGTCAGGCCAGTCGCCGTGGTAGTCGACGGCGAGGTCGGCGCCCCTCTTCTCGGCGTAGGCGGCGTTGTCGGGTGACCCGACTGTGGTGATCACACGAAGTCCCAGGTGCTTGGCGTACGGGATCGCGAAGGATCCGATGCCGCCGGTGCCGCCGTGGATGAGGATCGTCTCCCCCGCGGCCACATGGATGTGATCGAAGTTGGACACCACGGTCGCCGCCGTCTCCATGATGGCGGCCGCCTCGACCATGGACATCGAGGCCGGCACGGGCGCGCACTGGCCCACGGGTACGATGGCGTACTCGGCGTACCCGCCCCCCGCGAGGAGCGCGACCACCGGCGTACCGGGTTTCGGTGTGGTACGGGAGTCCTTCCACGCGCTTGTGCTGGATGGCCCCGGATGGGCTTTGGGCGCAGGGCGGTCCAGGACGGGACCGACGGCGTCGACGACTCCCGCGACCTCCAGTCCCAGAATCTGCGTGATCCCCTTCGGCGGAGGGTAGAAACCCTGGCGTTGCAAGATGTCGGCCCGGTTCACCCCCGACGCGGCCACGCGGATGCGTACCTCCCCCGGTCCGGGCTGTGGGGTCTCGACCTCGTCCAGCACCAGTTCTTCGGGGCCTCCCGCTTGCCGTTGCATGATTGCGCGCATGACCCCAGCATGCCACAGATCCTGATGGGTGTGCTGACCGTGGCTGGCGTCCGTACCGTCAGCCGTCTCGACATCTTGGACCCATTGCACACCGCGACAATGTCGGTTATAATGCGAATTAGAAATGCAAATAGCATGATGATCCTCAATTTCATGCGCCACCACGGCGTTGAAGAGGAGCTAGAAAGGAATGGAGGTATCAATGATGACACCACCCACATATCGCCCCCCCCCGAGGACTTGGCAGAGGCATAGTCGCAATAGTAGTGACACTCATGTCAGTTCTACTCACCGTGCCACAGGCGAACGCCTACACATTATGGGGGTACCGATGGAGCAGCACCACCTTCACGAGCATGACGCTGACACTGAACATGTCAATGTCCAATACCTGGAGCAGTGACGGAGCGCTGAGGTCTGTCGCCATTCATGAGTTCGGTCACGTCTTTGGTCTCAATGACAACGGCAATACGCAAACCATCATGAATGGCTACACGTGGGGACCGAACAGTCGTTGGGGAGGATTCTCACTGAGCTCCCCGGTCACGGACGACAAAAACGGCGTGAACGCCATCTATTAGAAGGGGAATGACATGAAAAAGAAACTATTACTTTCCGGTGCTGTGGCCCTCATGGCAGCTGTAGCCATCATCGTTCCGAACCTCGGCGGCGCAGACAACCAGCATCCCAAGGAGTCGCAATATCTCTATGCGAGTTGGAACTACAACTACGCGAGCATCGAGGAACTCACTGCCGCCAGCGATGTCATCGCCCTCGTTCGGATCGACGGAGTGCAGAAGAGCTATGAGGATCAGGGGATTCCGTTCTCGCGGTACACCGCCACGATCCTCACTCCAGTGTTCGACGCAGCCACACCCCATGACACCACCATCCGCCCTGGAAGCTCCACAAGCCGGCGGACCCTGGACATTCTCATGACCGGAATGGAAACATCCCAGAAGATCATCGAGATCATTGACGATCCATTGCCACGTGCTGGAGAAGTGTATCTGGTGTTCTGCACAACCAACCCTGATGGCACGTTCCAGATCATAGGGGGACCACAAGGCAGACTGGCCTACATCGACGGAACTCTGAGTTCTCTGAATATCGCCAACGCCCAAGTCAGAGCGAATAACCCGTACTCGAACATCGTGGTCGACCACGTGGATGCCAGTACTCTCATCGAGGACGTACGATCCGACGTGAGCACTCGTTAACCCCATCGTCCATACCCGACTGCCCCGAGCGGAACTGGAGGGGAACCTCCGTTCAGCTCGGGGTATGTCATCCTTAGTTGTCTCTGCTAGTCGAGTGACACGAAATTGTCGCATTGGAGTAGAAATCCAGCCTGATCGAGCCGCGAATCCCGACAAAAGGCATCACTCGACAGTCGAGTTGAATGGAGATTGCTTCGCGACAGTCGGAATCGAGGACACGACGCCGACCACCCCACGACTCAGGACACCGACCAGTTCCCACTCCCGTTGGGGACCAGTTCGACCCAGGTTTTGCCGGGGAGGAGGGTGACGGGGGCGCCGGACGCGTCTAGGAACTGCCATACCGAGGTCGCGGAGTCCTTTTTCCAGGTGATCGGCATGGTCATTCCGCCGGATGCGAGCAGGCCCGCGCCCTGGCCGACCACGATCGACTCTGGGACATGGGTTCCGATGGCGTCGACCTCGGGCTGCATGACGACGTCGACGCTCACGAGAATGACGTTGTCAGCGGCCAGTTGGACGCCAGAGACGACGGTGGCGGGCGTGGAGCCCTCCCAACGTGCCCACTGCTGACCGGTCCATGTCCAGCGCGGCTGGGCGATGGACGAGATGTTGACCGTCAACCGACTGGCCGGAGTCCCTTCCCGTTGGGCGGACCCTTCCTCGCCCGCGGCCGCGAAGGACGCGAAGGGCGGAGGGGGCGCCTGGTGGTCCGCGTCGGCGCGGGCGATCAGCTTCTCGGGGTTGCCAGCCAGGTTGTGGGGCGCGTCTCGGTTGTCGACCCGGCCCAGACCCGTGCCGGTCGAGATCAACTGCAAGCCGTCCGTCTGGGCGATGGTCTTGAAGCGGTCCTTGCCTCCGGCGAAGACGATCACGCCGTTGGTCCATCCGGCGATGGGACCGTCCATCGGCCGGATCGAGCGCACAGGGACGACATGGAAGGGCAACGTCGACTGGAACATAGCGACATATCGACTTATCCCCCCTTCCACCATCTCTTCGAAGACGATGTCAGCCGAGTCCAGACCCTCTTGCGGACGGGCGTCGATGGAGTTCTCGACCTTGACCACCAGGGCTGGCCTGTCCACGACATCTCCGGCCACTCCCGTCAGGGGCCACGTGGCCGGGACGACCGGTGTGGACTCGACCGGCGCGGTCGGAGTCGGCGTCCCCGAGGGGGCGTCGGGCACCACCGGACAGTACGTCAGCGTCGCGGGCTTGAGCAGGTTCACAGCCACGGCCGTCCCCCCGCCGAAGACGACCGCCACGGCGGCGGCCACGATGAGCCACACCCTCCAGCGCGGTCCTCGTGGACGCTTGTCGGCAGACCCTGCGGAGGTCGGATGAAGTTCTGACATGTCATGCCCCCTTACATGGTCTATGTTAGGCCGCCGACCAGGACCCCGATCCATTCGGGACGAGCTCGACCCAGGTGTTGCCCGGGGACAACACCACGGGAGCGCCCGTCGAATCGATGAACTGCCAGGTGGAGGTCTCCGAGTCCTTCTGCCAGGTGATGGGCGTCGTCATCCCGCCGGAAGCCAGCAGGCCCGTGCCCTGTCCCACGACGATGGATTCGGGAATATGGGTGCCAGCGGCGTCCATCCCGGGCAGCGTGACGACGTCCACACCCAGGACCAGGAGGTTGGTGGCGCTCAACTGGGCGCCCGACTCGGCCATCGCCGGCATGCTGCCCTCGGCCCGCAGCCACAGCCCGGAGCCACCGTCCCACGTCCACACGGGCGTGGCGATGGGAGAGATCGTGACCGACACCGTCGACGAGGCCGCGCCCAGCCGCTGGGCCGTACCCCCCTGACCAGTCGTGTCGAAGGAGCAGAAGGGCACTGGCGAGGCCTGGTGGTTGGCGTCGGCCTGGGCCAGGAAAGCGGCGGTGTCCCCGGCCACGTCGTGGGGAGAGGGACGGTTCTTCACTCGCGAGAAGCCGTCGGCGCCCGCGTCCATGGAAAGGATCTGCAAGCCGTCCGCCTGAGCGCGGTCGATGAACGGCGTCTGGCCGCCCGAGAAGGCGAGCACGCCATTGGTCCATCCCGCGATGGGGCCGTCCATGGGACGTACGGACCTCAGCGGCGCCACCTGCGGCGGGACAGAGGAGTGGAAGATGGCGATGTACCGGGCGATGCCGCCCTCGACCATCTCCTCGAAGACGATGTCAGCGGAGTCGAGCCCCTCCTGGGGACGGGCCTCCGACGAGTTCTCCACCTTCACGACCAGGGCTGGACGTTGCACCACGTCCCCGGTCACGCCCGTCAACGGCCACGTCGGCTTCGGCGTCGGCGTGGGGGACGGCGTCGGGGTCGTCTCCACGGGCTCAGGGGTCGGGGTCGGCGGCGGCGAGGACGAGAAGGCGCCGTTGAAGTACGCGATTCCGACAGTCCCACCCCCGATGAGGACGACGGCGATGATGGCGATCAGCAGGACGGTCCACCCTTTGCGGTCAGACACGGCCCGGCGCGGATTCGATTGCTCGGTCACAACGACTGCTCCCTTTTGTAGGCTTGGTATGCTTGCCAGGTGCTTTCGGAGCGTATCGAAGATGTGACACCCGAGACAGACTGACATTGGCCACCGATCAGTGTACTGCAATTTCTGGCAACTGCGGAAATATGCATGCATGATGATCTAATAAGCCATATAGTTTCATGTGGTGCCAATATGAGATTTACCATTTTTTCGGGGTGACTATCTGAATTCGGTCTGAAAGCGTGTAAAATAGTATGTGGGGGGAAGACAGAAAGAAAACCAAGGTCAGGGGGGCCTACAAGAAACGGACGGAAATAATGACAATTAAGGAAATGGAAGTGATGAAGAATACCGCCACCGGGCGCAAGGCAATGCTTCTTAGGCTTGACCCTGCTGTTCACGCGGCTCTGGCTGAGTGGGCCGAGGAGGATTCTCGGAGCCTCAATTCTCACATCGAACTCCTTCTCCGCGACGACCTGGCTGGCGCGAATCGTCTTCCGGCGAATGTTCAGCCTCTGCGTCGTCCGGGGCGCCCGCCTCTCACCACCTACAAGTGATGCGCCGCCCGGCACAGCTCGCCGCTTTGACGCCATATATCTGACATAGATTTTTCACACGACTAACGGGGTTGATTATCACAACTTGGTACGGGGTAATGGTGCCAGGTGAATGTCAAAAAGGCTTGCTGTGCCGGGTTTCACTTCCCTCTACGACGAGGTTGTGATCACCGGGAGTCCTTCCCGAATTTTGATGGGGAAATACTAGAATCGACTGTGTGGCAAAGCACGTATGGTTCGACCGCCTGTGGGCACTGACGCATCCCGAACACACCGACGTCGACGAGCACCTCGAAGGTTTGGTCTTGTCAGGAGGCGGTTCCCGAGCAAGTTTCCAGATCGGCGCCCTGAGATATCTCTATGAGACCCGCCACATCGCGCCGCAATCGATTGTGGCCGCGTCCGCGGGCTCGATCGTCGGGTCGATGTTGGCCCAGACCCTCGACCCCCTCCAGCAGTTGGAGAACCTGCGCACGCTGGAGGACTACTGGCTGGCCATGTCCGACCCTTCGGAGATGTACGCCGAGCAGGCGTGGTTCTCGAAGCTGCGCGAGCAGTGGACGGACATCGCCGATGTGATCCCGGAGCCCACCAACGTCGACCCGGCCTTCGTGGAGACCAAGGACGTGGACGCCGAACATCTGGTGAAAGAGGCCCTCGACTTCGACCCCTCCACCCAGGGCAACGACTTCTCCTTCTCCGTGGCCTGGCAATTGCTGAGCTCCCTAGGCCGACTCGGCAAAGTCGGGGCGGGACTGGCCTCCGCCCTGAGAGGCGCGGAGCGCGCCGCATCGGCGTACCGTCCCGGACCCATCGTGTACCGCCTGCTCTTCGAATCCGGCTTCACAGCCCGCGCCGTGCGCGAGTCGGGGATGCGGCTGCGCCTCGCCTTCGTCGGCCTGCGCAGCGGCGACCTGCGCTTCATGCGCGAGGACGGCATCATCGTCGACACCGACGATCAGCCCGTCTCCGACACCGCGTTCGACCTCTCGCTGGGGGTATGGGCCTCCTGTGCCATCCCCGGAGTCTTCCGGCCCGTCAAGCTGGGGGACGAGGTGTACGCCGACGGCGGCGTGCGCGAGAACGTGCCCGTGGAGATGGCCGTGGAGATGCTCGGCATGACGAAGCCCTACGTGATCGTCTCCACTCCCCCGGGGGTCTCACCCCATTTCACAGCGACCGACATCGTCTCGGTGATGATGCGGTCCTTCGCCATCTTGCTCGACGAGTCCATCCGCGACGAGGTCGCGTGGGCCAGACGGGCGGGCGCGATCGTGATCGCCCCGCAGATCGACGTGCACGGGTCGATGGACGTCGACCACGCCCTGCTGCGCATCAACCGGGATTACGGGTGGATGCGCGCCGCCGAGGAGATGACCGGCACGCCGTCCGGAACCACCGACCCGATCATCCAGGCGCGCCTGGACCTGTACCGACTGTTGTCCAGCCCCGACGCCGGCGAGGACCACCCCGATCATGATCGGCGCGTCGCGTCGGCACGCGAGACGTTGCGCGTCCTCCTCGACCATGTCGATCCCGTGCTCATGCCCGAGGGGTACCGCGAGTGGGCCCAGGAGGATCTCCGGCGGCATGGCGAGCTCGCTTCAGTCACCGATCACGTCGGCGCCGTGGACTGAATCGCTCACGGACGAGGAACCCGGACTCACGTACCACCCGGCCCCCCGGGACGCTGATCCCTTGCTGGCCGCGCCAATCGGTGAGCAGGGCGTCGACGGCGAGGACATGGTCCCGTGTGACGGCGTCCTGCCCGATCTGCCTCAACCAGGACAGCAGCAGCCGATGGCGCAGGGCCGGTGGGACGTCGGCCATCAGGTCGACCGCCAGTCGAGGCGACTGCGGATCCACCCCCACACGCGACGCGGCGAGGTCGAGGAAATCGGCGTCCTGCCGACACAGATCGGCCGTACGCGCCAACGCTGAGGCCAGCCCGGGACCGAGGACCTCGTCGAGCGTGCCCATGGCCGAGCGCAGCCGGGACCGCGTGTACGCCGACTGGAGGTTCGTGGGATCGTCCCACCACGTCAGGCCCCAGTCGCGACAGGCTTGTTCCGTGTCGGCTCGGCGTAGGGCGAGGAAGGGACGCAGCATCCGGTCCCTGTTCCGGGGCATGCCGGCCAGGGAGCGAGTCCCCGACCCGCGGGCCAACCCCAGCAGGACCGTCTCCGCCTGATCGTCCAGGGTATGGCCGAGGAGGATCAACGCGTCGTCCCCCTGAAGCAGGGCCGCGTACCGCGCCTCGCGAGCGGCCGCCTCCAGGCCCTCCCCTGATGGATCAACCCTGACGCGCACCACATCTGCGGACACCCCCAGTTCCTCGGCACGACGGGCCGCCTGGTCGGCGACGGCGGCGGAGTCGGGCTGGAGCCCATGGTCGACGATCCGCGCCGTGACGTCCATCCCGGCCAAGGGGCCGCGACGACGGTCCCGGGCCCAGGCGCATGCGGCTGTCAGAGCCAAGGAGTCCGCCCCGCCCGACAACCCGATCCGGAACCGGGTCACGCCGCTCGCGGCGCTCGCCTCGGGCAGCGTGGATTCCAAGGATCTCACGAGTGCCAGACAGGGCTGGGACAGGGCGTGGCGGGCCATGACGGGTCCTCGGATCACGCCGAGGCCAGGGCGGACGCGGCTTGGTCGAGCCAGTCCACGCCAGCTGCTTCGTCCTGGAGGTCGTTGAGCATGAAGGAGAAGACCACGACGGCGCCCGAGCTCGTCTGTGTGAACCCCGTCAATGTGCGCACATTGTCGTTCGTTCCTGTCTTGGCGTGGACGACCCCGCGCCCTGCGGCCTCGTCCTGGTCGTTGAATCGGTTGGACAGGGTGCCGTCCACCCCGGCGACGGGCAACCCGATCAGGATGTCGTGGAGGCTGGCGTCGGCGTACGCCATGCGCACGGCGGCAGCGAGCACGGACGCCGGGACGACATCGGTGTAGGACAGGCCCGACCCGTCGGAGACCTGCATCTGATCGGTCCAGAGGCTGTGGATGCGCAAGAATGTCGCCAATGCGGATTGCGCCGAGACGGCCGACCCGTCGAGACTCGCCGCGACGGCGACATGGCGGAAGAGGACTTCGGCGCCGAAGTTGTTCGAGGTGTTGATCACCTGACGCACGATCTGGCCCAGCGGCCACGACATCGCCTGGGCGATGGTGTCGGCGCCTGTGACCGCTTTCTCCGCCTGGACGACCGTCACATTGATCCCTTGCGCGACGAGGAGGTCCCGGAACGTGTCAGCCGCCGCGCGGGACGTGTTCGAGGTCGAGTCTCCGTCGGGATCAGCCGAGAGAGCGCTGATCGGCGCGACGTCCACCGCGAAGTCGGGCGGCCAGGCGGGGTTCCACTGGGCGCCGGCGAACAAGGTGTCGTCGTAGCCCACGGAGATGGTCATGCGGCCGACCTTGATGAGGGCCTGTGCGGTCTGGTCAGCCAGGTCCCGTAGGCTGGCCTGCCCCTGGGCCGGGTTGGGGCTGTCGGTGAGGTACGGGTCCCCGCCTCCGACGAGGACGATCCCCGACGCCGACGAGACCACCGTCGTGGCGAACCGATGGTCGGGGCCGTAGCCGGTCAGGACAGCCAGGGACGTCAAGATCTTCCAGGAGGACGCCGGGAACCGTCCCGTGTCCGCGTCCTCGGCGATCAGGGGTGTGCCGTTCAGATCCGTCACTGACACAGACACCGTGCCCAACCGGCTGCGGTCCAGGGAGTCCAGGGCGGTGCGCAGGGCCTGCGCGTCGGGGGTGAGCGTCGGATCGATGCCAGAGAGCCCGTCAGCCGGAGCCACCGCCGACGGCAAGGGCAGCACGTAGGAGTCGGCGTCCAAGGCGGCTGGCGCAGGGGAGAAGACACCCGCCGCAGACACCCCGACCACGGCGCAGCCGAGGAGGACGAGGGCGGCCAGGGCGGCCATCACGATCCGGTTGGCGAGTGCGGGCATGGTACCTCCTATCCCTCCATGATAGCCGGGCCGTTGTTCAGCATGGATCCGATCACGCCCCGGCGGCGTGTCCCGTGACAGCAGATGACAGCACAATGCCCGTGACCGACATCCCAGGGATGCGGTCACGGGCAATGCTCTCCGGCCAACCGCCCGTTACTGGGCTTTGTCAGGCGAGTTGACGTTCAGAGTCTTGTGGCGCCCTACGGCTGGATGGCCATGATGATCATGGCTGGGTGCCGGGCTGGACCACCTGCACGGTCGCCACGGGGATCCCGGACGAGTTCGTGATGGTGACCGTGGCGGTACGGGCGGTGGTCGCCGTGTTCGCTTGGGCGGACAGCCCCAGCGACCCATTGGTCGTGCCGGACGCCGGGGAGACGGTGAGCCACGACTGGTTCGACGATGCGGACCAGGAGACGGACGACCACACCGACGTCGACATCGCCGATGCGGATGCGCTCGGCACGATCCACTGCGATATCCCCAGGCTCAACGCCGGTGCAGCGCTGGCGCTCGCTTGGGTCACCGTGACGGTCTGCGTGGACGCCGGACCCGAGGTCGTGGTGAACGTCAACGTCGCCGTGCGTGCCGCACCGCTGTTGCCCACCGCATACACGTACACCGCCTTGCTCCCTGTGCCGGACGTCGGCGCCGTCGTCAACCACGCGGGGTTCGACGACGTGACCGTCCACGCCTGGGTGGTCGTCAGTTGCATGTACGTGCCCGTGCTCGAATTCCAGGGGATATCCCACGAGGACATGTCGACCGACAGCCCGGAACCAGACTGTGCGCCCGGCTGGGTGACCGACACGGACACTGTCACCTGCGGGGTGCCCGAGGTGGTCTGGAACGTGATGGTCGCTGTGCGCAATGAGGGGGATGTGTTCGCCGTCGCCGTGAACATCACGGACCCGTTCCCGTTCCCGGTCGCGGGCGAGAGCGTCAGCCACGACTGGTTCGAGGACGCCGACCAGGTCGTGGACGAGGTCACCTGCGTGGACACCGACGCACCGCTCGCCGACGGGACCGCCCACGAGGACAACCCCACCGTCAGCGTCGGGCCACTGGCGCCTGCCGGCTGCGTCACCGCCACCGTCCTGGTCACCTGCGGGCTGCCCGAGGTGGTCGTGAACGTGATGGTGGCCGTACGAGACGATGCCGTGGTGTTCGCAGCCGCGTTCAAGGTCACAGACCCGTTACCGCTGCCGGTTGCTGGGGAGACCGTCGCCCATGCTTGGTTCGACGACGCCGACCACGTGGTGTTCGACGACACCTGCGCCGCCACCTGTGCGGCGCTCGCCGACGGAACCGCCCACGACGTCCTATCCACCGTCAACACCGGCGCCGTCGTCGTGCCCGCCTGGTTCACGGTCACCGTCCACGTCACCTGAGGACTGCCCGACGTGGTCGTGAACGTCAACGTCGCGGTACGCGCAGGACCCGTATGGCCCGTCGCCCACGCATACACCGACGTGTCGCCCGACCCCGTCGTCCTCGGCGACGTGGTCAGCCACGACTCATCCGAGGACGTGACCGCCCACGCCCCTGAAGCGTTCAGTTGCATGAACACACCGGTGCCGGCACTGGTTGGAATGTCCCACGTCGTGCGATCCAGCGTCAACGTCGGAGCAGCGCCTGAACCCGGCTGGGTCACGGACACCGTCCGCGTCACAGCAGGAGAACCCGACGTCGTCGTGAACGTGATCGTCGCCGACCGAGACGTGGTCGTGGTGTTCGCCGCCGCGTTCAGGGTCACGGACCCGTTACCGTTGCCGGTCGCGGGGGAGATCGTCACCCACGTCGCATTCGAACTCGCGCTCCACGTCACATTCGACGTCACCGTCACCGGCGACGACGCCGACGACGCCGACGGGACCGACCACGACGAGGTGCTCAGCGTCAACGCAGGAGTCACCGCCGCGCCCGGCTGCGTCACCGACACCGTCCGCGTCACAGCGGGAGTGCCCGACGTGGTCGTGAACGTGATGGTGGCCGTACGAGACGCGGTCGTGGTGTTCGCGGCCGCGGACAGGGTCACCGACCCATCACCGCTCCCGGTCGTCGGGGACACCGTCGCCCACGTCTGGTTCGACGACACCGACCACGAGGTGTTCGAGGACACCTGCGCCGCCACCTGCGCCGCGCTGGCCGACGGAACCGTCCACGAGGAGATCCCGATCGTCAACGTCGGAGTCACTGCGGCGCCCGGCTGCGTCACCGACACAGTCCGTGTCACAGCAGGAGACCCCGATGTGGTCGTGAACGTGATCGTGGCGGACCGAGACGTGGTCGTGGTGTTCGCAGACGCGTTCAGGGTCACAGACCCGTTGCCATTGCCCGTCGCGGGGGACACCGTCACCCACGTCTGATTCGAACTCGCGCTCCACGTCACATTCGACGTCACCGTCACCGGCGACGAGGCCGACGACGCCGACGGGACCGACCACGACGACACATTCAACGTCAACGTCGGAGTCACCGCCGCACCCGGCTGCGTCACCGACACCGTCTGCGTCACAGTAGGACTGCCTGATGTGGTCGTGAACGTGATCGTCGCAGACCGAGACGTGGTTGTCGTGTTCGCAGCCGCGGACAGGGTCACCGACCCGTTGCCGCTCCCGGAGGCGGGAGAGACAGTCGCCCACGCCTGGTTCGAGGACACCGACCACGAGGTGTTCGACGTCACCTGCGCCGCCACCTGCGCCGCGCTGGCCGACGGGACCGCCCACGAGGAGATCCCGATCGTCAACGTCGGAGTCACCGCCGCGCCCGGCTGCGTCACCGACACAGTCCGCGTCACAGCAGGAGTGCCCGATGTGGTCGTGAACGTGATCGTGGCCGTACGAGACGTGGTCGTCGTGTTGGCAGCGGCGGACAGGGTCACCGATCCGTTACTGCTCCCGGAAGCGGGGGAAACCGTCGCCCATGCTTGGTTCGACGACACCGACCACGTGGTGTTCGACGTCACCTGCGCGGTGGTGTTCGCCGCCGCCGACGACGGAACCGACCACGAGGTCTTGTCCACCGTCAACGTCGGCGCCGCACTCGTGCCCGCCTGGGTGACCGTCACCGTCCGCGTCACCTGAGGACTGCCCGACGTGGTCGTGAACGTCAACGTCGCCGTGCGCGCGGCGCCTGAGTTGTAGTTGGCGTACGCGTACACCGACGTGTCGCCCGTGCCCGACGTCGGCGACGTCGTCAACCACGCGGTGTTCGACGACGTGACAGACCACGACGTGTTCGACGACAAGGCGATGAACACACCGGTCCCGGCATTCGTCGCAATATCCCACGTCGTACGATCCACCGTCAACGTCGGAGCGGCGCCCATACCCGGCTGCGTCACCGATACCGTCCGCGTCACAGCAGGAGAACCCGATGTGGTCGTGAACGTGATCGTCGCCGACCGAGACGCGGTCGTGGTGTTCGCGGCAGCGTTCAGGGTCACCGACCCGTTACCGTTGCCGGTCGCGGGGGACACCGTCACCCACGTCGCATTGGAACTCGCGCTCCACGTCACATTCGACGTCACCGTCACCGGCGACGACGCCGACGACGCCGATGGGACCGACCACGACGACACGTTCAACGTCAACGCCGGAGTCACCACCGCGGCGCCCGGCTGAGTCACCGACACAGTCTGCGTCACAGTAGGAGATCCCGATGTGGTCGTGAACGTGATCGTCGCCGAGCGAGACGTGGTCCCGGTGTTCGCATCGGCGTTCAGGGTGGCCGTCGCGTTGCCATTCCCCGACGTCGGAGACACCGTCACCCACGACTGATTCGAGCTCGCGCTCCAGGTCGTGTCGGACGTCACCGACGCCGTGGTGCTGGCCGCCGACGAGGAGGGCACCGACCATGAAGAGATGGACACGGTGAGGGTCGGCCCGCTGACCAGGCCCGGTTGGGTCACAACCACGCTGGCACTCGCCGCCGGGGAGCCGGAGGTCGTGGTGAACGTCACAGTGCCCGAACGCGACGCTCCTGTGTTCGCTTGCGCGGTCAAGGTCACAGGGCGATCGCCCGTCGACCCGGCCGTCACCAAGCCGAAGCCCGATGTCGGAGAGACACTCACCCAATCAGGCGCCGAGGCCAGTTGCCAGGTCGTGTTCGAGGGGGTCTGAATGGTCGTGTTGCCGCCGTTCTGCGGCGCCGACCACGTGTCCTTCGTCACCTTCATGATCGGAGATGTGGCCTGAGCGACGTATCCCGTGGCGACGACGGCGTCGTACACATCATGGGTGACGACGGCCCAGGACAGCTTGGTGTACCCAGCCGCGCCCCAGCCCGGGCCCCAGGAGTTCTGGATGATCAGCCCGGCCGAGTCGTACGCGAGGGCGAGGACCTCGTGATCGCCACGGCTCGCGGAGGTGTAGTCCTGGTCCATGGCGTTGGGGTCCGTGTTGTACCCCATCGCGTCGAAGCCGGACCGAACGGGTAGGGAGATGGCCACGGGCTGTCCGCCGGCGATGGCCGTCGAAATCACGCTCTGCGCGTTGCTGTACCCGCCGCTATACGTGGAGAAGAGGAAGTTGTATCCCACGAACTTCGACTTCGCCGCGTTCGTGATCTGCGCTTGCGTCGGCTTGGTCGAGTAGTTGTAATTGCCCTGGGGCATGTAGTCGTCTTGGCTGTCGACCCCTTGCTGTATGGCGACGCTGAAAGCCCCCTGCACGGATGAGCCACCGTCGTTGCCGACCATGACCTGGGAGTAGACGAACATGGGCGCGAACGCCAGCGCGTTCTTACCTGCTTGTTTGGCGTACCATCCCATCATTCCGTAGTCGATCGCCCAGGTGGTGCACGACCCGACCTGGCCCTGGTCGCCGACTGGCACAGCCCATTGGCGTAGATCGGCCGACTCCGGGGCGGTGGCCCTCGGCAGAGTCGGTGGGATGTACGTTTCGTGGCGTGGGATGGCGCCCAACGCATGGAGGACGGGCTCGTCTGCCTGTGCGGTCGAGAGCGACACCCACCCCCACGACACAGCCACGAGCGCCGCAAGACTCGTGATAGCTATCTTTTTATTCACAATCAACCCCTGACCATTCGGGTGCGCGACTCAGTCGTCTGCGCAATGAATCAATATGGCTCTTCGGATGAAATAATGGGCGTCGCGGAAAACGACCGATCTCCATTGAAGAGTCGACCTGGATTCAGATTACATCGTGGCAACGGGCGACAGGTCATGTGGACAGTGGTCGTCCCGCTGAGTGGGAATGAATTTTTCATAGTATCACCTGGGGCTCGTCCTCGGTCTTCGAGGCTCGCGACCGCCGGGTTCGGCGCGGAACATTGCGGCGAGCTGTCGGCTTTGATTTATATAAGCTATCTTGTAACGACTATGGGGGTGCGCACGCCATGGGCCGCATGATTCGAGATTTCACGTGGAACTTTCCACCCTCACCGGAAGAGGGTGGAAAGTTCCCGTGCGGGCATGCCTGGTCGGGTGCATGCCCGCCGCTCATCGTCAGCGCTTCTTCAGCCGACTCGTGCGTTGCCGGTTGGTCTGCGTGACGAACATCTGATCAACACCACTGTCCCCGCCCGTGGACGACAGTGCCGCCCCAGGCAGCGCGCCCGGTTGGACCACTGTCACGACCCAGGTCGTCTTCGGGGTCGTCGCCGTGGCGAAGGTCAGGGTCGCCGTACGCGCCGCGCCCGCGTTGTACGTCGCGTACACGTACACTGACTTGTCCCCCGTGCCCGAGGTCGGTGACATCGTCAACCACGACGTGTTCGACGAGGTCACTGTCCACGAGGACGCGGTCGACAGACCCATGTAGATGCCTGCGGACGACTCCGAGGGGACTCTCCACTCGGACATGTCCACCGACAACGGCGGGCCGCCCTGCGCCCCCGGCTGCGTCACCGTCATCGTGGCCGACGCCTGAGGGGTTCCCGACGTTGTCCGGAATGTGATGGTGGCCGTACGCGGCGAGGCGCTGGTGTTCGCCTGTGCAGCGATGGTCACCTCCCCCGAGGAATTGGGGTTCGAGGCCGAGACGCTCACCCACGACTGACTCGACGACGCCGACCAGAGTGAGTTTGACGCCACCGACGTGGACACCGATGCCGCGCTCGCCGATGGCAGCGTCCAGTCGGAGAGCGCGACGCCTATGGTCGGTGCGCCGTCCTGACCTGGCTGGGTGATGACGATCGTTCGGCTCACCTGCGGGGACCCCGTCGTGGTGATGAATGTCACTCGCGCCATACGAGCCGTCGCCAATCTGTTGCTTTCTGCTTGCATGGTGATCGTGGCGTCATTCGTGCCTTCCGTGGCAGACAACCAGACCCATGATTGATCCGAGATCGCCTTCCACGCCTGATTCGACGTCAGTTTCACGGTTGTCGACTCGGAAGCGTACATCCACACGGCCCAGTACGTCTTGTCCAGCGTCAACGCCGGCGCGACCACCGGCGGCGGGGCGGGGAGGGGACCCGCCTGGGTCACCGTCACCGTCTGCGACGACGCCGGACCCGACGTCGTGGAGAACGTCAACGTCCCACTCCTCGGCACACCAGGGTTCGCCGTCGCGTACACGTACACGGACGTGTTCCCGGCGCCCGACGTCGGAGACGTCGTCAACCATGACGTGTTCGAGGACGTGACCGCCCACGCCTGGGTCGTCGACACCTTGATATATGTGCCCGCGCCCGACGTCGACGTGATGCCCCACGTGGAGACATCCAGCGACAACCCCGTGCCTAGCTGTGATCCCTCCTGTGTGACCGACACGGTGGTCGTCACCTGAGGGCTGCCCGAGGTGGTCGTGAACGTGAGAGTGGCTGTGCGAGTCGAGGTGCTGGTGTTCGCTGTCGCGGACAAGGTCACCGAGCCGTTGCCGCTCCCGGTCGAGGGGGAAACCGTCGCCCACGCCTGGTTCGACGACACCGACCATGTGGTGTTCGAGGACACCTGAGTGGACACCGACGAGGCGTCCCGCGACACCGACCAGGCCGACATCCCGACCGTCAACGCCGGAGCCACGACTGCGGCGCCCGGCTGAGTCACCGACACCGTCCTCGACACCTGCGGACTGCCCGAGGTGGTCGTGAAGGTGACGATCGCCGACCGAGACGATGTCGTGGTGTTCGCAGCCACGGCCAGAGTCACCGATCCGTTACTGCTCCCGGAGGTGGGGGACACCGTCGCCCACGCCTGGTTCGACGACGCCGACCATGTGGTGTTCGACGTCACCTGCGCGGTGGTGTTCGCCGCCGACGACGACGGCACCGACCACGAGGTCTTGTCCACCATCAACGTCGGCGCCACACTCGTGCCCGGCTGCGTGACCGTCACCGTCCATGTCACCTGAGGAGACCCCTGCGTTGTGGTGAACGTCAACGTCGCCGTACGTGTGGCGCCCGAGTTGTAGTTGGCGTACGCGTACACCGACGTGTCACCGGTGCCCGACGTCGGCGACGTCGTCAACCACGCGGTGTTCGACGACGTGACCGACCACGCCCCCGAAGCGCTCACCTGCATGAACACACCGGTCCCGGCATTCGTCGCAATGTCCCATGTCGTGCGATCGACAGTCAACACAGGCGCCGTACCCGCACCCGGCTGCGTCACCGACACTGTGCGTGTCACAGCAGGAGAACCCGATGTGGTCGTGAACGTGATCGTCGCCGTACGCGACGTGGTCGTGGTGTTCGCCGCCGCGTTCAGGGTCGCCGACCCGTTGCCATTCCCCGACGTCGGAGACACCGTCGCCCACGTCTGATTCGAACTCGCGCTCCATGTCACATTCGACGTCACCGTCACCGACGACGACGCGGACGACGCCGACGGGACCGACCACGACGTGGCGCTCAGCGTCAACGTCGGCGTCGGGACCGTCGCACCTGGCTGCGTCACCGACACAGTCTGCGTCACAGCAGGAGATCCTGATGTGGTCGTGAACGTGATCGTGGCCGACCGAGACGTGGTCGTGGTGTTCGCAGTCGCGTTCAAGGTCGCCGTCCCGTTGCCATTCCCGTTCGCGGGTAAGGTCGTCACCCACGACTGATTCGACGACACCGACCACGTGGTGTTCGACGACACCTGCACGTACACCTGCGCCTCATTCGCCGACGGAACCGCCCACGTGGAGATCCCGAGGGTCAACGCCGGAACCACCGCCGTACCCGGTTGGGTCACCGTCACCGTCCTCGTCACAGCAGGACTACCCGACGTGGTCGTGAACGTGATGGTCGCCGTACGCGACGAGGTTCCCGTGTTCGCAGCCGCTGACAGGGTCACCGACCCGTTGCCATTCCCGGTCGCGGGGGAGATCGTCGCCCACGACTGATTCGACGACACCGACCACGTGGTGTTCGACGACACCTGCGTGGACACCTGCGCCGCACTCGTCGATGGAACCGCCCACGACGAGATCCCGACCGTCAACGCCGGAGTCACCACACTCGTGCCCGGTTGCGTGACCGTCACCGTCCATGTCACCTGAGGACTGCCCGACGTGGTCGTGAACGTCAGCGTCGCGGTACGCACAGCCCCGGAGTTGTAGTTGGCGTACGCGTACACCGACGTGTCACCGTTGCCCGACGTCGGCGACGTCGTCAACCACGCGGTGTTCGACGACGTGACCGCCCACGCCCCCGAAGCGTGCAACTGCATGAACACACCGGTCCCAGCATTCGTCGCAATGTCCCATGTCGTGCGATCGACGGTCAACACCGGGCCAGATCCCGCACCCGGCTGGGTGATCGACACCGTGCGTGTCACAGCAGGGCTGCCCGACGTGGTCGTGAACGTGATGGTGGCCGTACGCGACGATGTGGAGGTGTTCGCGGCCGCGTTCAGCGTCGCCGTCGCATCACCCGATCCGGACGTTGGGGACACCGTCGCCCACGTCTGATTCGAACTCGCGCTCCACGTCACATTCGACGTCACCGTCACCGACGACGACGCGGAGGACGCCGATGGGACCGACCACGACGCGGTGCTCAAGGTCAACGCCGGAGCCGGCGCCACAGTACCCGGCTGCGTCACCGACACCGTCTGCGTCACAACAGGAGTGCCCGATGTGGTCGTGAACGTGATGGTGGCCGTACGCGACGAGGTTCCCGTGTTCGCAGCCGCTGACAGGGTCACCGACCCGTTGCCATTGCCGGTCGCGGGGGAGATCGTCGCCCACGACTGATTCGACGAGACCGACCACGTGGTGTTCGACGACACCTGCGTGGACACCTGCGCAGCACTCGCCGACGGAACCGCCCACGACGAGATCCCGACGGTCAACACCGGCGTCGTGCTCGTACCCGGCTGTGACACCGCCATCGTCCTCGTCACAGCGGGAGAACCCGACGTCGTCATGAACGTGACAATCGCGGATCGAGACAAGGTGGTGGTGTTCGCGGCGGCCGACACTGTCACCGTCCCATTGCTCGACCCAGACGCCGGAGACATCGTCACCCACGCCTGGTTCGACGACACCGACCACGTGGTGTTCGACGACACCTTAGCCGACATCTGCGCAGCACTCGCCGACGGAACCGACCATGCGGTCGTGTCCACCGTCAACACCGGCGCTGGGCTCACACCCGGCTGCGTCACTGTCACCGTCTTCGTCGTCACAGGCCCTGCTTGGGTCGTGGTGAACGTCAACGTCGCAGAACGTGTGGCGCCCGAGTTGTACGCCGCGAACACGTACACCGAAGTGTCACCCGTGCCCGAGGTCGGCGACGTCGTCAACCACGTGGTGTTCGACGACGTGACGGCCCACGTCCCCGTGGCCTTCAGCTGCATGTACGCACCCGTACCCGCATTCGTCGGGACGTCCCACACGTCCCTGTCCATACTCAGGAAGGGCATCCCCGGCTGGCGTACGGTCACGGTCTTCGTCACGACGGGGGAACCGGTGGTCGTCGTGAATGTCACTATCGCCGTACGAGCGGCAGTCGACGGGTTCTCCGTCGCGTTCAACCGCACTATGCCCGCCGTGGGGCTATTCACATTGCTCACCGCCAACCAGGATTGGTCCGAGGAGAATGTCCAACTCGCATTCGACGTGACCTGGACGGTCGTCTCAGCCGTGGACGCTGATGCCAGGTCCCAGGTGGCTGGACTCACCGACAACGTCGCCGCGACACCCGGCTGATTAACTGCCACCGACACAGATTGCGTCGAGCCCGACGTCGTGGCAAATGTCACTACCGTAGATCGGGTAGTGATGGAGGTGTTCGCGGTCACCGTCAATGTCACCGTCCCATTACCTGTTCCAGTCCCAGGGGACGCCGTCACCCACGTGTCGAACGGGGTCACCTTCCACGACTGATTCGACGTCACCTTGATCGTCGTCACCTCCGTCGCGCTCGATGCCAGATTCCATGTGGATTTGTCCACGCTCAAGGACCCTGCACCCGGCTGAGACACGGTCACCTTCGCGGTCTGCACCGTCGACCCTGTGGTCGTGGTGACCGTGACCGTCGCAGTACGGACGTCCAGCGCCGTGCTGGCCGCCGCCGTCAGGGCAATCGACCCATTGTTCGTGCCCGTCGCCGGGGAGACCGTCAACCAGGTCTGGTCCGAGGACACCTTCCATGCGGCATTCGAGGTCACTGCAACCGTGGTGTTCGCTGCCGCGGATGACGTCAGGGGCCATGTGGTCTTGTCCAAAGACAGTGTCACCGGGGCGCCTGGTTGGGTCACAGTCACCGTCGCAGTCTGTGCCGGGGTGCCCGTGGTCGTCGTGAATGTGAGCGTCGCCTGACGTGTGGTCACGGTGGTGTTCGCCGTGGCCGTCAACTGCACCGACCCATTGTTCGTGCCCGTCGCGGGGGAGACCGTCAACCACGTCTGGTCCGAGGTCACCTTCCATGCTGTGTTCGACGTCACCGACACCGAGACCTGATTCTGCGCTGACGATGGCACCACCCACTGTGACACGCCCGTCGAGATCGTCGGCGCCGCACCCGGCTGGGACACCGTGACTTTCGCCGTCTGGACCGTGGCACCAGTGGTCGTGGTGAACGTCACTGTCGCAGAACGGGTGTCCACCGTGGTGTTCGCCGTCGCTGTCAGGGTCACCGATCCGTTGTTCGTGCCTGTCGTGGGGGAGACCGTCAACCAGGTCTGATCTGAGGTCACCTTCCATGCGGCGTTCGAGGTCACCGCTACCGTGGTGTTCGCCGCCGCGGACGACGGCAGGGTCCAGGTGGTCTTATCCAACGACAGTGCCACCGTGGCACCCGGCTGGGACACCGTGACCACCGCCGTCTGCACCGGGGTGCCCGTGGTCGTCGTGAACGTCACCGTCGCAGGGCGCGAAACCACCGTGGTGTTCGCTGCCGCAGCCAGGGTCACCGTTCCATTGTTCGTACCTGTCGCGGGGGAGACCGTCAACCAAGTTTGGTCCGACGTCACCTTCCATGCGGCGTTCGAGGTCACGTTCACCGTGGTGTTCGCAGCCACGGACGACAACAGAGTCCAGGCGCTCATATCCAACGACAACGTCACCGTGGCAGCAGGCTGCGACACCGCGACTTTGGCGGTCTGAACCGTGCCACCCGTGGTTGTGGTGAACGTCACCGTCGCAGAACGAGTGCTCACTGTGATGTTCGCCGCCGCCGTCAAAGTCACCGTTCCATTGCTCGAGCCCGTCGCAGGGGAGACCGTCAACCAGGTCTGATCCGAACTCACCTTCCATGCGGCGTTCGACGTCACCGCCACCGTCGTGTTCGCCGCCGCCGATGACGCTAACGTCCACGTGGCCTTATCCAACGACAACGTCACCGTGGCACCCGGTTGCGACACCGTCACCTTCGCGGTCTGCACAGTCCCACCCGTGGTTGTGGTGAACGTCACTATCGCGGGACGGGCGTCCACCGTGGTGTTCGCCGTGGCCGTCAAGGTCACTGTTCCATTCGCCGTGCCCGTCGCGGGGGACACCGTCAACCATGTCTGGTCAGAGGTCACCTTCCACGCCGCGTTCGACGTCACCGCCACCGTCGTGTTCGCCCCTGCGGACGACGGCAAAGTCCACGCCGTCTTATCCAACGACAAGGTCACTGCGGCTCCCGGTTGCGTCACACTCACCGTCGCGGTCTGC
>Ga0123357_10000095_pt1 | contig 72009 bp, 64 predicted proteins | sample TergutEmb28metaG_FD_89873 | JGI IMG/M metagenome (GOLD analysis project Ga0123357, IMG submission 89873) | Embiratermes neotenicus P4 segment gut microbial communities from Petit-Saut dam, French Guiana - Emb289 P4 | ecosystem: Host-associated > Arthropoda: Insects > Digestive system > Gut ...
GGCGTCAACGCCTCCATCTCACCATCCAGCTATCATGCCTTTCCCGCTCCCTGTGCGTAAGCCAGGAGACTTACTCCACGAGCCGAAAGAATTACTCAATAAGTCAGGAGAATTACTCCGAAAGATTCCGGAAGTAATTCCAGGGGTTAAGGAGTTTGACAGCTTGGCGCAAGACCGTCACGCGCAAGTCGTGGGAGAGATCGGGCTGGTCACAAGTGTTGTGAGCGGTGCGCTTGGTCCACCAGGTGCGGTGGCACAACTCGGAATCGATGCTGTCGTCGATAGGGTGGGCACAAAAGAAGACAAATACGCCTATGGCGCCGGCCAAATGGTTGGAGCCGTGGTTACCGGCGCCGTGGGCCTTGTAGGGGTCGGTGCTGGCGTTGCCGTCGGAGGTGGAAGCGGTGGCGCAGCATCGGAAGTGGCAGTGCCCCTGATGGGGGTAGGCGCGCAAACGGTGGTCACTGCGGGCGCGCTCGCCGTTGGCGCGGGCATTCTCATGTCGAGAGGCGCGGCTCCTGTTGCCAGGCCGGCTTCACCGGACGGCAGACCACGTATTGACCTTGACCATATTCTCAATGGAGGAATCAATGCTAGAGGTAGAGCCGTTGGTTTCCACTGGAGAGGAAAGGGATGCACGAACCAAAATGCGCGCATCCGACCCAATACCACGCCGAGTAGACCAAACGCGCATGGCGTCTATGAAGCGGAAGTCGATATATATAACCAGAGAACCGGCCAGTGGGTTAGCAAGGACCAAAAATCGTCCTTCTTCCCCGATCATTGGACCGCCAAAGATGTGGAGTCAGCCATCAGCGAAGCATATGCCAACAAAACGCCCATTGGCACCAACGGTTGGGAGGGCACGACCAGCTCCGGCATGAAGATCAAAGGGTACGTCAACGAAGCTGGCGAAATTACCACCGCATATCCAAAGTACTAAGCCATGCTAACCCTCCATTTCCATCCTGAATCTAAGGTGATCTCACTCCGAGTCACCGTCGACCCTCCCTACGACCTCGTGGCCACCTTTTTGACCGACGAAATGCATACCGCCGACGATGCGCGTGAGTATGCGGCAAGCCTCCGTGCATTTGGCGGCGATCGCTCCAAGCGCCGTGGAGGCGGTGGAAACGCGCTCTCAATCGAGGCGAATGGCGAAGTCACGCAGCTTATTACCCAATGGGAAGAGCCCGAGCGAACATGTGAGCTGCCCACCGAATGGCTCATCGACGCACTCGAGCGGTATGCATTATTCCGCGATGGGCTCGACCGACAAGCGTGAAAATTCCAAATTAGCGCTACTGCCGAGAATTGCCCTGCAGTAGCGCTAACCATGCCGACGACGATGGCAATTCGTGCCCCGATCGTTGTGGTACGTGCGCAGGCACCGCAGCGCCCAACCGAAGCATCGATTCGCGCAGCTGTTGTGAGCGTTTCGTCGATGCGTAGACGTTGACAGCGCACTCTCACTGCAATGTTGTGGCGTTGCTGATAAAAAAAGAATTCAGCGGCTGGAAAGTCATCGAAGTCGCGATGTAGAGATTGCATGGCGCATGCAAGCGAGGCCGCCTTCAAGTTGAGTCGGGTAAGCCCCGGGGATTGCTCCCCGGAGCCCTACTGATAAATCCACACATGGTAATTGCGATACCCGCCTGACACGGCCTCGAGCGAAATGCGTTCGCCGGCCTCGATCTCGACGAGCGCACTTGCTGTTCGCCACGCGCCTGGACTTGCCGGTTCGAAAGCGAGCTCGCTTGCACTTCGCCGCGTCCGCACAAAAATTGCGCCCGCATGGGCATCGACACGAACGCGAATGCGCAAAACTTTGGGGCCTCTACCAAAGTTCGAAACGCGAAAGCTCTCGGCTAAGCCTTCGGGGATGATGCGCCCACCGTCGAAGCGGCGCTCTCCGCGTTCGTCGTTGAGGATGTCGAGCGTTGTCCAACCTCCGTGCGGCAGCGGCGGCTCGTAGGCGTGCTCATGCTCGCTGATGATGTCGGCGACGTCGAGTTCGTCGACAAGGCTTGGATCGACCGTGTGCGAGGAGTCGAGCGCGCTCCAGTCGGCGCGGTAAATGCCTTTCGTGGGGCCGGCGCAAATAATATTATTTTTTATCGTAATGCGATCGATTTCGACGCCAAAATTTACGATTTCACGAAACCAATTTGGGTAAAGCGCGAAGTACGTCGGCCGCTCGCTCGCCTCGAGCCTTTCGATGAGTTCGAGGGTTGCCGCTTCGCCAAACGTAGCAGCACGCGCAAAAGGCATGCGTTGGAAGCCGCCGAGGCCGAGCGCATCGATCGCGCTTCGGTTCGACACGAACGGGATCGCTCCGGCATCGCCAACAAGAATGCGTGCGCCTTTTGGCGTGAGCGCGGCGAGCCTCGAGCCCGCCTCGATTTGCTGATCGCGGATGTTGGCAACGGCCTTTGCAAAATGCCTTATTTGCACTGGAAAGCGGGGCGCGGCAAGACCGATGACCGCGACGAGAGCTACAGCGCCGAGCGGCTTTGTGCGCCGCTTACGCGCAAGGGTTTCGATGCCGAGCGCAGCACCAACAAGCAAAAGAACAATGGCCGGCGCGTAGTAGCGGAAGTTATGGAATGGAGCATTACTGTTATACGAAACCAAGAGCGCCCAGGCACCAGAGCCAAGCATGCATGCTGCTGCCACGACCCGCCGCGCCTTTGATGCAAGCGCGCAAAAGGCCAACGTAGCGATCAAGAGCGGAGCCCATCGTACGATGCCAAGCTCCGCGACGATGGCCTTCATGAAAAGTACGACGAGGTTTTCGACGAATGCAACCGCGCGATCCTCGCCCGACAAATACGGATGCGATGACAGGAGTTTGAGCTGGGCTCCGGCGGACAACACACTTCCGGTTTCAATGCGGTTTATCGTGAGAATCGTGCCGGTGGCGAGCGCGCCTGGCATGGCCACACGCACGAATGCCCAAAAACCTGACCTTAGGCGTGCGCCACGTGCGGCGAGCACTGCGAAGATCGCGACGAGCACACCTGCCTCCGGTCGAAGCAGGCACAGGCACGCTCCCCACGCCCCGAGTCGTCCTTGCGCTTGCTCTCGCGTCAGGCCCGCTCTTCGCTCGGTTGGCCGACGGCTTCGATCGAGCGCGACGAGCGCTGCTACGAGTGTTGCAATGAACGGCGCCATTTCCATTCCGCTTACGAGCGTCCAATCAACGAGACCCACCGAAAGTGGGACCGCTGCCGCGCCCCACAAAACCCACGCAGGGCAAGGCCGCACGAGCGCATGCATCGATCGCACGAGCGACGCGAGCGACACAACGGCAACCATGGCTGCCCAAACGCCGATGAACCGACCGCGAAACCCGAAGACCCAGCCTGCGGCAAGCATCACGGCGTAAAGCGGCGAGGTCTCGCCCGACGAATAGCCCTGCCCAACAATCCACTCGAAAGGATGGCCATGTGCAAGGGCGCGAGCGAAATCGAAATGAATGAATGTATCGTCGAGTGGCGCCGGGAAGTAGCCGCGAGCAACGGCGTGGCTTGGCAGCCAGAACAGCGCGCCCACTGCACAAGCGAGTGCAAGCGCCGCGATCGATTCTTTGGCAGGTGCATGCCTACTCATGGCTGGGCACTAGGCTTCTGGTACTCTATTCAAGTTTGTGATGAGCATGGATGCCGAACGCCTGAATTCCGAACATTGGGACGCTGTCGAACACGCCGTCGATCTGCTCCACGAGGAACGCTTCCGCGACGCACTCGAGTGTTTGCGCGATGTTCTTTCGAAGGACAACCAAAACCCTTACGCTTTTTTCTTCCTCGGTCAGGGGTTTTACGAGGTTGGCGAAATCGAGCCCGCACGCGACGCCTACCGCGCATGCTTGAAGCTCGCGCCCAAGCACCTTGGTGCGCGCGTTGCGCTTTGCCATGTTCTTCGAAAGCTTGGTGACTGCCGTGATGCCATCAAGCAAGGCATGATCGCGCTCGAACAAGCTCCCGCCGATTCCGATGCGCTTTATGCCGTGGGGCTTGCGTACCTTGCGCGCGGCGAAGATCCCGCAGCGCGACGCTACCTCGAGGCCTTTCTCAAAACGAAGCCCGAGTTCGAAGTGCGCCTGGAAGTTGAAGCACTCCTTTCCCAGATAAATCCTGGGTAACACGATTTTTACAAATCGTGTTACCGCGTTACCGGCTTTGCGCGGTAGGTGCGCGATTCATCGCGCCCTCGGGATTGGCGATCCGCCTGCGGTTGGGCGCCATAAATGGCGCCCCTACGAATGTGTCTTGTATGGGCGACGTGCGCCCCTACTGGTTGCAGTTCTCGAAGCGAAACTGCGTGACCGTTTGGCAGGTACGCTGAACGGTTGGTGCCTGCGCGTTCGGGCATGTGACCTCGGCCCAAACGCGCCCCCCGTCCACTCCCTGGTACGACGTCGTGAAACTCGCGGTGCAGCCGTCCTGTGCGTAGGCCGTGCCGATGTGCGTGACCGACGTGCTGATGTTCGAATTGTCTTGGCCGGGCACGAAAAAGCCGCGGACAACGAACGAGCCACCCGTAGCGCCGGTAAGCGACGCGGAAGCTGCCACGCTGAATCCATTGCCTTGCGCCGTAACCGTGCAATTTACACTTGCAGTGCCCTGGGCAAAGGGCGCGCCGTCGTCAACGGGCTGCCCTGGATTCGCCGGCGTGCCGTCGGGCTGGAGCAGATTCGGGTTGCCGAAGCTGCCGATTTGCAGCCAGCCATTCTGGCTGTCTGGGCAATCGGCGCTTGAATGCGTTCCTACGCTTACGTCGGCATTGAGCGTGACGCGGGGAGCCTTGGTGTTGTCACTCGAGCAGCCGGGGTTGAGCGCGATGGCGACGGTGGCAACGGACGCGGCAAGGACATAACGTCGGTTCATAAAGGTCACCGACAATCAGTCTAACACTTAGATGCTGCGCAAGAACACGGTTACCGGAGTAGACCCTCCGCGTAGCGTTTCACGGCGTCCTTTATGCGGCCGCCGCTTGGCTGGCCAAGCCCCTGGATGACGCGTTTGCGAAATTGTTCTGGCCCCTTGTGCAGATCGGCTTTCGGAATGTCGGCATGGTCGTGCGAAAAGCCTTTGCCATCGCTATCGCCATTGCCGCGATCGTCGCTGCTGTCGCCGAGCGCATCGCGTGCCATTTCGAGCTTCTGCTGCGCCTCGCGTTGGTGCGCGAGCCCCTTGTTGGCATCGCCTTGCTGAAGTGAACTTGCTGCCTCGCGCGCGGCTTGCTCGGCTCCCTCGAGCGCCTCGAGCGAGGCAGGGGGGAGTGCTTCGCGACCACGATGCGAAAGATCGTGCGCACGTTCGGCGAGTTTGCCCTCGGCCTCGCCGTGCTCGCGCAGCTCGGGCGCCGCCCGCTCGGAAGCTTGCTTGCGCATGGCTGACAGCTTTTCTTCCGCCCAGCGAACCTCGCCTTCGAGTGATTTGCGTGCATTTTCCACGGTTTTTTCGGGATCTGCACCGCCGAGTCGCGCCCACCTGTCGGCCGCGGCGGCGCGCTTGGCCTCCTCGAGTGCGCCCATTGCGCTTCGTCCGCTTTGCACGGCGTCGGATGCGTTGCCCTGCTCGAGCGCGCGCGCCATCTGCTCGGCGTGCTCGCGCGCGGATGCGCCCTTGCTTGTCCACGAGTCGCTTCCGCCGCCGAACGATGGCAGTGCACCTGCCGCTTCTCGCACGTTCTGCGCGTGCTTTTTCCCTTCGTCGCGCAGGGCCTTCATGTCGTCATCGTTTGCGGCGCCGGCAAGGGCCCGCGTCACTTTGTCCATCTGGCCCGCATGCTCGGTCGCGAGCTTGTCGAGTTCCTGCGCCGCCTCGTTGAAGGCCTGCTCGACATCGCTGCTTTCGCTGTCGGAATCGGCGCCCGAGCTGCCGGGGGAACCGCCCGACTCGCCTCCAGCGTGGGAAGGTCGACCACCGCGCGAGCCGAACGATGGATCTGGCTGGTGAAGGCGGGCCGCGAGATCTTGTGCGGCCAGCGCCGCGTGAAAAAGATCGTCATGCGCTCGGCTCACTCGTTTGAGATCCATTTCGACGATCTCGCCGAGATCGCGTCCAAGCGCACCGAGACGTTTCATCGACCGGCCACCGCCGCTGAGAACCATGGTCGCCGCGCTCATTCGCTCTTCGCCGTGCGCTTTTTCGTCGGGTTTCTGCGCGATGGTGGCACCAAGAGCAAGATCGTCTGCAACGACGGCGAGCTCTTTGGCAACGTCGCGTGTGTCCTTTAAACCCATGCCCTTGATCACGGCGTCGACAACGAGTACGAGGCGCTCGGTTGCCTTGACAACGGCTTGGCGCGTCGAAGTGCTTGGCGAGCGCGCTTGGTTGGTCATGGCTTCTTTGAGCTTGTGCATCTTGCCGCGCAGCATGGCGGCAAGGCGGCCTGGCATGCGCACGCCAGCGTGCGATGCCCCAAGAGCGTGTTCGAACTGCTCGTTGCCTTCGTCGAAGGTGCGCGCTTCTTGATCGAGAAACGCACGCCGTGCCTTGGCATCGGTCGGAACCGCGTGGGACATGCGAAAGGCAAGAGCGTCGACGAGCGCATCCCGCACCGAGCGCAGGCTATCGAGACGACGAGCTTCCGGCTCGCCAACGTCGGGCGGAACGACCGTGATAGCCTCGCTCGCGCCCCATTTCGGCCCGGTGATAAGGTCGTTATCTTTCGCTTCGACACGAATTTCGATAGGGGCGTGGCTTTTTTTGATGAACGAGTCACTTGTCCGAAGCATGTACCCGCCGCGATCGGTCTTCGTTTCACCGTCGAGGCTTGCAAGCACACGGCGCTCTTCGCGCGCGCCGGCTCGGAGCACGAGGTGAACTTCGCGCAAACCGTGATCGTCGGTGGCGTCGTAGTGGATGGCGATTTCGGACGTGTCAGACGGCTCTACGCTGCCAGGGTTGCTACTTGCGCCAAGCACGATGCGCTTTGGTGCGCCTTCGAGAATCACCGTCGGAGCTCTGTCGGCAATGGACTCAATCGGCGTAACTTCAGGTTCGGCAATGACGACGTCGCCGAAGCGCGCAACGACGTGGAGCCTGGCCGAATCAACGAGGGTCCAGCGCGCAACGAGTCGACCCGAGCCGTCGTCCACGAACGGTACCTCCGCGTCGCCGTCGGTAAGCAGCAGCCGTCGCCCGGCATGTAGCGGATAGCCGCGCACCGTGATTTGCGTTCCGCGCGGCAGCAGGGTCTCGTTGTAAGCAAGAACGCGGTGCTCGCTTTGATGAAGGTATTCTGGCGGGCGCGCCTCCATTTCAAGCTCGGCGAGCCACTCCATGCCGAAAGGCGCCACACCTCTACGCGCAAGAAAAACGTCGAAGCCCTCGACCACGGCCCAAGGATTCGACACGCAGGAAGCAATGTTTACCGCAGCAAAGCCGACCGCAACAGCGCTCAAGACAACACCGCGATTGGCGGCTATGCGCGAAACGGTTTCCGTTGGCAGCGCCTCGAGCGAGCGCCGAACGTGGAGCTCGCCGAGCTCGATCGATGTGCCTTGCATCGGTGCGGGCTCAAGAAGCGAAAGCGCACGGATCGCCCTGCTCGTCAGCGTAGGATCGACTCGCCCAGCCACGCGACGGATGGTGCGAACGGGATCACGGAAAATTTGCTCTTCGCGAACGCACATCGCGAGGATCACGCCGATCGGCAAAATCACGATGGCGAGCGCCGCAAACCGCCCCGGCAGCGTTCCCGTGCGTGCAACGAACATCGCGAACGTGGTTGCAAGGCAGATAACCGCGATGGCCAAGCGCCTTTGCGGACGCTGAACCGCGCTTGTCCACGCGTCGCGCAGATTCTCGAGAGGCTTGGGCAGCGACGGTTTCATCGTTCGCGCCCCGATGACGACGGCGCTTCGTGTTGCCACGGAAAGCCTGGAAAGGCGCTCGGCCACGGCAGTGGAATAGCGCTCGGAAACGCAGTTGGAAGGCTGCTTGGCAACGCCGACGGAAAGACAAACGGGGGCGACGAAGACGCAGCAGGTGGGGCGGAGGAGTAGGGCGCTGGAGGCTTGTTCGACGTCGGAGGTTTGTTAGGCGTCGGAGGCTTGCTTTGAGGCGCAGTTGGCGTGGCGGGGTGCGGCACTGGGATGGGACCCGGAGCAAGCGGTGTGGCCTCGGTTGCTGGGACTGCAGGTGTTGCGGGCGGTCGCGTTGCGGGCGCGGTGGTGGCGGTGGTGGGAGCAGACGGCTCGGTTGGTTCGGTTGTGTGCGGCGCGGGTGGCTCGTTTGTGCTCGTTCCAAGGACATAAGCGACAACCGCGCCCGCGCCGAGCAGAAGCGCGGTGATCGCAAGGACAATGATGGGCCCTCGGCCCCTACGAGCGTGCGGCCCACGTGATTCGTGTGATTCAAAGGGGGAGCGCGACTCGTAGAACGGAGGCCCATGCAACTGCGCGGGCGTGGCGTTGACAGATACCACGTGATTCACCACATGATTGGCATCGCCGGGAAAGCCTGCGCTGGCTCCGAATGCCGATGCTACCGGCGTTGCTACCACCGTGCCTGTGCCGCCACCCTCCGCTTCCGCAATCGCTATGGGCGCAATGGGCGAATTGGGTGCGACGGGCGAAAAAGGTGCGCTTTGCACATTTATTTCGGCTTGGCGATCGCGTTCCTTTGCCGCTGTCGCAGCAAGCTTGGCTGTCTTGACGCGGCGCACGCCCGTCAGCGCTTCGAGTGCAAGACGCATTTCGGTGGCCGACGAAAAGCGCAGCGCAGGCTGAGGTGCCATGGCACGATGCACGAATCCAGCGAGCTCTGGAGGCGTGTCAGGTGCCGCGTGCACGAGTGGCGTGATTTCTCCGCGTTCAACCTTGATCACGACAACGTGTGGATCGTGGCTCCGCACCGGCGTTGTGCCGGCGAGCATTTCGTAGAGCATGACGCCGACAGCGTAGAGATCTGCCGTTACATCGACTTTGTCGGCCGATTGCGCCTGTTCGGGCGCCATGTACTCGGCGGTGCCCATGAGCGTGCCGGCAACCGTAAGGTTTTTCGTTGTGCCGTTTTCACGCGGCTTCAGCTTCGCGATGCCGAAGTCAATGAGCTTGAGAACCGGGCGATCGCCATGAAAGGTGACCAGCACGTTGTCGGGTTTGAGATCGCGATGGATGACGCCGATCGCGTGTGCGGCCTCGAGCGCCTGGAGGATTTGCAATGTGTATTCGCATGCCGTAGCGCGTTCGAGCTGGCCTGCGCGCCGGATCACGCTCGACAGCGGTTCGCCTTCGAGCAGCTCCATCACGAGGTATGCAATGCCGTCGGGTGTGCGATCGACGTCGGTTACGGACACGACGTGCGGACTTCGAATTTGCGCCGACACGCGGGCTTCTTGCAGGAAGCGATCGATCACGCCTGGGCGTCGTCCAACCTCGTCGTGCAGAAACTTCATCGCGACATGCGTGCCCAGCCCAAGGTGTTCGGCCTCGTAGACCGATCCCATTCCACCTCCGCCGAGGTGGCGAAGCAGCTTGTACTTCCCGCTGATGATTTGCCCGACTTCGAGCACCCCGGAGTCTTATCACGCTACTGCCGGAAGGTCAGGCAGCTGGAGGGCCGCTTGCTTTGGCCGCTTCTACGGCTTTGGCGGTCATTTTCGAGAAGTCGACGAGTTTGATGCCAATGCGCTGGGAAACATCGAAAATCTTTGGGTCGCGGTAAAATTCACCGAAAACAATCTTGACGATGCCAGCATTCGCAATGAGGCGAAAGCAACCCCAACAAGGAGAAGCTGTGACATAGATCGCACTGCCGTCGATGCGCATGCCGTGGCGTGCAGCCTGGACAATGGCGTTTGCCTCAGCGTGAACGGTGCGAACGCAGTGGCCGTCTTCGATGAGATGGCCCTCCTCATCGCAATGCGGCAGCCCCCGAATCGAACCGTTGTACCCTGTCGCAAGAATCGACTTGTCACGCACGATGACAGCGCCAACGTGCTTGCGGTCGCAGGTGGCACGGCTGGCAACTTCGCGTGCAATGTTCATGAAATACTCGTCCCACGAAACGCGGTGGCGCGGGCAGCCCTCGGTCGACATGCCGCGTGTTTAGGATGCACGTCCGCCGCCGGCAATGGTTGCTCTCATGCGCAGATGGCTGTAATCGGCTTTCATGAAGAGGATTGGCGGCCGCAGGCTTGCAGCATGGGCGTTTCCTGGGGTGGCGGTGGCGATCGCAATCGCGCCAATCGTTATGGCGAGCGGCACGGCAGTCGCTGCCAATCGCGCCGATGACGCCAATCGCGATCGCGGTGCCGCAGAGGCTGCACTCAAAGAAGTCGAAGCGTCGCCAAAGAAAGATGTTGCCACGGTGTTCCTTGCCAAGGCACGCGCAGCTCTCGAGCGAGCATCGAAGCTTCGCGCAGCCGGCGATGAGCCTCACGCACGACTCGCCGATGGCCTCGCCCTCGCGTGGGCCGAGGCTGCAAGCGACACGCTGAGGGCAGCCAGCGCCGAAGAGAAAGCGGCAGCCGCCGCGCGATCTGCAAACGACGCCGGCGCCCAGGCCGAGCGCGAACGCGCGCTACTCGAAGAAAGCATCACGCGGAGCGGGCGGCTACGCGCAGAGCTCGACGCACTCGAACGCAAATCGAAAGAAGAGCCTGCGCGCACGAGCAAAAGCGCGAGCAAAAGCGAGAACGAGAGCGCTGGCGCGGCCAAACCGAAGGCAGCCGAGAAGGCAAACGAGGCAAGCAAGGCGAAGAATAGAGGCGCGCGATGATTCGAAAACTGCATGCAGTTTGGATTGGTGCGCTGATGGGGGCGCTTTCCTTGACAGCGCTCGCGTGCGGCGGCGCGGCGGCAAACGCAGGCACTGCCACCCTTGCTGACGCGGAGAAAATTCGTTCGAACCTTGCCGGTCGTGATGCCCAGAACCTTGCGCCGCAAGTGTTCGCCATGGCCGAACAAGAGCTTCAACTCGCGAAAAATGCCTTTGCGAACGGCGATAAAGTAGGCGCGGACTTGCACGCGGACCGTGCCGTTGCTGCTTACGAGCGCGCCACGATCGCGGCGAGGCTCGCACGCGCAACACACGCGCTGGAGGCCGCCAAAGAAGCTCTCGCTCAAAGTAGCGAACAGGTTGGTCGTTTCTCGCTCGAGCGTGCAAAAATTGACCAGCAGTCTGACGATCTCGAAAAAAAGCTTCGCGTTACGCGTGAAGCCGAGTTGCCGTCGCCAAGTGGTCCGGCCGATCCGCAGCGCGAGCGCGCTCGTCTTCTCGCCGCAAAGTCGCTTGCAGTAGAAGCTCGGCTCCTTTGCAGCGCCGCGCGCCTTGTTTCGCCACGAGCCCCCGGTCTTGCGGAGGCTGAAGCAGCTGTTGCTTCCCTCGGCAATCTCGAGAGCCACACCGAAACTGCCAAGGAAAAGGCACCAATCGACGCGGCAGCGCGAGCGCGCACCGCCTGCCTTGCATCGCTCACCAAGGCTCGGAGCCGCATGGAAGGCGGCCCTGATCGGGCAGACCAACTTCTCAGCGAGCTGTCTCAATCGCTCGCTGTACCAAAAACCCGCGACCGCGCCCAAGTAGACATCACACCGTCGCGCGATGAGCGCGGTGTTGTGGTGACGTTGCACCGAGCCTTCCACGGCGAACTGCTTTCGCGCGATGCCGAGGCTTCTGTGAAAGAGCTGGGAAGAGTTGCGGCAGCTCATTCCGATGTCGGCGTACAGGTTGTCATCCACGACGCCGATCCGCCGTCTGCGTCCAGCATGGCGACCGACAAGAAACGAGGTGAGGCTGCCCTGCGCGCGTTGGTCGACGGAGGCGCACCTAGCGCGCGCACGACGGTCGAACAGGCCGGTGCGAGTGCACCGCTCATTGATCCGAAGAGTGCGCATGGCCGCGAGCGCAACGCGCGACTTGAGATCGTGTTCGTGGTTGGCGGTTCGTAATCGTAATCTAGTGGGGCCAGCGCACAACGCGCTTGCAACCGTTAGGTTAGCGGGTATGGTAATCGTGCCTCGCACGGTGGCCGTAGCTCAGTTGGTAGAGCGCTGGATTGTGGCTCCAGCTGTCGCGGGTTCAAGCCCCGTCGGTCACCCTATTGCGTATGCGTTTGCATACGCCAAGCTCCGTGGCTCTGCACGAACTGCACTCGTCCAGCGGGGCCGGACTCGTGCAGTTACGTGTCAAGCCCCGTCGGTCACCCTATTGCGTCAAGACCGCTTTCGATTTGACGCGATTTCTTCGTTGGCGGCTGCGGTGCGGTCCTCAAAGCCGGAAGAGGCTGTTCCGGTCCGCTCCTCGCCGCCGCCTCGAACTCACGTCAACTTGAAAGCGGTCTAGCTCGGTGGCTTTGCTATTGCTGCAGTTCGTCCAGCTGAGCCGGACCTGTGCAGTGTCAATGTCGCAAAAGTTTACTGAAACGGCGAGCAGGGGCAACATAGTGGTTGATGTGGGCTCGTTGGATAGGTTTTTTCACCCTGGTTGCGGCGCTTGCGGGTTGCGTAGATACCTTGCCCGATAGAGTGGCACTCGCGCCCGAAGCACAACGCGTCGAGATCATTTACGATGCCCCAAACCTCGAAGCTTATGAACCTGCCGGTGAAGTGAGCGCACGAACTATTGGGCACGAGCTGAGTGAGTCACGTCGTCAAACAGAATATGCGCTTCGCAACCAGGCGGGCGCGAAAGGCGCTTCCTTCGTTTTGGTGGAAGATGCAACATCCCGTGCAGCTGGGGATTTCAGCGGGCGCATCGTTGTGTCGGCGTACGGCACGGCATTCAAGCTAGCCAAGTAGTTCGCCCGGATCATTCATGACACGATTGCGATATGAAGTGGGCAGGCACGGATGCCTTCCGCCCTGCCCGTGGTCGAAACCCATGCTACTAAGCTTCGACTCATATTTCATAGCGCATCTCGCGCCTAGCGCAAGGTGCCGTTCTGAAAGTCTGCTTCGATGACGTCGCGAACTTTGATGACTTCGGAATGAGTGTCGGTCACAAGGCCAATCTCGCGGTTTTCGAACAAGGCCGTTGGCGTGAAGTTCTGCGAGCCAACAAAAACGAACTTGTCGTCGACAACGATCGCCTTCGCATGAATGTACGGATTGCCAAGACCGACAACGGGCACCCCCGCTTGCTTTAGCTTCGTGAGGGCGGAAACCTGCGCGGGCGTTTCGTTTCGATCGCCGGCCGCTGTCGTGACCACGCGCACCGCGATGTTCGCAGCGTGAGAAGCGATGATGGCGTCGGTCAAGCCAGTGTCTGACAGCTCCTGCACTTCGATGTCGAGCGAGCTCGTCGCGCTTTCAATGAGTGCTTTCAACCGATCGCGCGGGCTAACTGGCTGCGCTTGTTCTGGCGAGACGACAAGCTTGCCTCCCACGGTGATTGGCCAGCCATGATAGTCGGCCTCGAAAACGGCTTCGGCATCGGCAACATCGTCGGCGTCGGTATCGGTTGCGATGTATTCGCGGTTCGACGTGGCGCTCGACGCCGTGAGGTTCATCGTCATGATGAGAATTTTCTCGGCGTCGATGATCACTGCCTTTTCGTGCGTGAAGGTGTAGTCGCTTGATGCCCACACGACGTCCACGTTTGCGTTCGTCAGCGTTTTGTACGCCGAGGCGTTGGTGGTGCTGTTTGGCGGAAAGTTTTGGTTCAGAACGACTTTGACGTCTTTGCCTTCCTGGTGCAGCGAAATGAGTGCATTTTGCACATCATGGTTGGTGAGAAGGTACATTGTCATGTGCACGCTTTTCGTAGCCGCCTTGATCGCTTCGAGGATCGGCTCGCCAGAATCCCCCGGCTCGACCTGAATCGTGACGCTGTGGCTAACCTCATCGCCACCGGTGGGCTCGCTCGAGCCCGAATCTGTGGGTGCATGCGCGTCGGGCGGAGCGCCCGAATCCGCGCTCGAATTTGTGCCCGATGGGTCCACGGCCGGCGCGGTAACGAGGTCGGTCGTGCTGGCCGTTGTGCACGAGAGCAACGCAAACGCAAAGACGTGACGCAAGATTGCCATGCACTTACCATGGACCGGCAAACTCGATGCGGCCAGTCCAGCTGTTGCCCAGGGTTGCCGAGGTGGCTCCCGGTGTCTTTGAAAAGCGCCTCACGTCACGAGAGCTTGACGACGCTCACGCTGTCATGCATTTGCGCGCCGAAGCCAAGTTGCTGAAGGCCCTTGGGGGCATCGTCACTCCGGCCTTCGTCGACGCCGGAGACGACGCGCGCGGGCCGTGGCTGCGCATGGCGCGCGTGCCGTTCCCAACCCTTGCCGAAAGGCTCGAGAACGTGGGCGGTCCGCTTGCGCCGGCATGGATCGAGCGCTGTGCCCGTGCCGCTTTCCATGCGCTTGCCGTGGTGCACGAGGCTCGGGACGATAGCGGCCCGCTTCACATCGTTCACGCTGACATCAGCCCGGCGAATCTTGCTGCCGATAGCGATGCTAGGCACGTTGTGCTGCTTGATTTTGGGCTGTCATGCTTTCGCGGCTTCCCGCAGCGCGACGGTGCATTTCGTGGAACTATCGCATTCGCCGCACCCGAGGTTGCACGAAGCGAAGTGCCGACTCCGAAAAGCGATTTGTTTTCGCTTGCCGCGGCACTCGTTGCTGCTGCCATGGGCAAGTCGCCAAGGCCACCTTTGCCACTGCCGGCCCTCATCGCGATGGCAGCGGACGTTCCCATCGTCACGAGCGAGATCCTCGTTCTTGCGGATCGTGGTCCTGCGCACGCCGCGCTTGTTCGCTGTCTTGCTCATGATCCCGCGTTGCGTCCCGACTCGGCACGCGAGATTGCAACGATGCTTGGCTGACGCCCACTGAATAACTGGGCCAACATCGCGTGCTGGTCTAAAGGAGCGCGTATGCATATCGAAGGGCTCGCGCAAGACACGCTTTGCATTCACGCATCTCAAGAACCCGATCCCACTTCTGGCGCGGTGATGACTCCTATCGCTCTTGCAAGCACGTTCGTGCAGAACGGCCCTGGAGAGCACAAAGGCTACGACTACTCGCGCGCAGGAAATCCAACGCGCACAGCACTCGAAGGCTGCCTTCTAGCCCTGGAAGGCGGCAAGCACGCCGTCGCGTTTGGCAGTGGATGCGCGGCAACGAGCTCCGTTCTTCTCTCACTCAAGAGCGGCGATCATGTGCTCGTTGGCGACGACGTGTACGGCGGCACGTTCCGCATTTTCGACAAGGTTCTCAAGCCATGGGGCCTCGATGCAACGTTTCTCGATATGACCGATCCGGTAAAGGTGCGGCAAGCCATAGGTCCGCGTACACGCCTCATTTGGCTTGAAACGCCGTCGAACCCCATGTTGAAAATCTTCGACATCGCCGCCATCGCCGAGATCGCACGCAAGGCGAACATCCCTCTTGCGGTCGATAACACGTTCGCAACCCCCATGCTTCAGCGCCCGCTCGATTTTGGTGCGAGCCTCGTTGTCCATTCGACAACGAAATATCTCAATGGCCACTCCGACGTGGTTGGCGGTGCGGTCATCGCCTCGGACGATGCCATGGCAGAACGTCTTCACTTCTTGCAAAAGTCACTCGGAGCCGTGCCAAGCCCATTTGATTGCTACATGGTCCTTCGCGGCCTCAAAACCCTCGGCGTGCGCATGAAGCAGCATGTGCATAATGCACGCATTCTCGCCGAGGTTCTCGCGAGGCATCCGCAAGTCGAGCGCGTATTTTATCCAGGTCTCACTTCGCATGCGGGCTACGCAATGGCCGCGCGCCAAATGAAGGGTCCTGGCGGCATGATCAGCTTTGACCTCAAAGGTGGTCTTGCTGCGGCCGTCGCGTTTCTGAAGGCCACGCGTATCTTCGCGTGCGCCGAAAGTCTCGGTGGAGTCGAATCGCTCGCCGAGCACCCGGCCATCATGACCCACGCGAGCCTGCCGGCCGAGGCTCGCAAAGCGCTTGGCATTGGCGACGGTTTCATTCGTCTCAGCGTCGGCATCGAGAACGTTGAAGATCTCAAGCAGGATCTAGAACGCGGCTTTCACGCGGCCCGCAACACGTAAGGGTGTAACGGTAGCGATTTCTGCGGCAAATGGGCATAGGCAATGCACCGCTGCGAAGGGTGATCCGAGCGACGCTTTGCACTCGCGCCTTAGTGGTACTCGCGGCAACACTAACCGCCTGTGCCACGATACCGCCGCCGGCGTCGCGCTTGAGCACCGCGGAAAATACCGTGCGCCAAGCGCATGCATCTGGCGCTGCGGCAGATCCGGCTGCGAACGAGCACCTTCGGGCCGCCGAGATCGCGATCGCAGCATCGAAAGAGCTCGTGCTGCGCGGTGACAACGAGAAGGCGGCATGGGCTGTTGCGAAAGGGCAGGCCGATGCGGATCTGTCGCTTGCGCTCGCCGAAGAGGCGCAGGCCAAGAAGGCAGCAGCGCAAGCGGATGCCACGGTTCGAAAGTACGCAACCGAGCGCGGGCTCTTGACTCCCGAGGCGCCCACACCCAACGCGCGTGCGCGTTGACGCGCCCAAGTTAGATCTGCGGAGGACCGTCGTGAATGGTGTCGCTCATCGTTTCGCATGCGTGTTCGCTCTTCTGATCGCCGCGGCCTGCGCGCCTTCGCTGCCGCCGCCGGAGCTACGTGATGCGCGCGTGGTGTTCGAGGGCACCAAAACTAGTAGTGCATCGGAGATCAACCCCACGGGTGTTTTTGAGGCCAGCAAAGCGCTTGACACGGCCGAGATGCGCCAGCAAAAAAAACCTGGTTCGTCCGAAGCGCGTGCTCTTGCCTACATTGCGCTTCGCAAGTCTCTTCGAGCCGACGTCGACGCACGCGCCGTGCTCGCGCAGGCCGAACAGAAGCGCGCCGAAGCCGTTCTTGAACGAATGAAGCGCGGCGAGCCCGTGGACACCAAAGCGCTCGTTGGCACGAGCGAGAGTGTGTCGACCGACATTCAGCGCGACAACGCCGAGCGGAACGACGAGCGAAACGATGACATGGCCGCCGCGAGTCCCGAAAGCAAAGCGAAAAACAAACTTGCAAGCATTGGCGAGCTTGCAAGCGTCAAGGACGATTCGCGCGGTATGGTTGTTACCATTGCTGGCGGTGCGCTCGCTCCCAACGATGCTGCTCTGACGCCTTCGGTCCGCGATGGGCTCAACGAAGTGGCTGTGGCTCTCGAACAAATGCCAGACCGATCCATTGCCGTGTATGGCTACAGCGACGCTGCGGGCTCGGACGAAGGCAGTGTCGAGCTGTCGCGCGAGCGCGCCGAAGCCGTGCGGCGTCATCTCGTGTCGCGCGGCATTGAGCAAGAGAGGATTCGCGCGGAAGGGCGCGGCAAGCAATCCCCTATCGCGAGCAACGCAACCCCCGACGGTCGCGCGGCGAACCGGCGCGTCGAGATTGTTGTTGAGAATAGCTCACCATAGTTCACGGTGGCGGCGAAGCGCGCGCGTGGCGCTTTGCCATGGCGTTGTAGGGGCGCCATTCATGGCGCCCGAATTCATGGCGCCTAACCGCGGCATTTTTGGAATTCATACCATTGGTAGATCCCGAGGGCGCGATGAATCGCGCCCCTACACACAGAGGTATGTTCCTTGCTGGGCTCGGAGGTAGTTCGAGGAGAGAGACATGGATCAAATCTACGGCAACGGGAAGGGCCCAGGGCAAGCTCGTCACGCGCACCGCGCGGCCGATGCGCGCGTCGCCCTTCGCAATCGCGTCGACAGCGCACGCGACATGCTCGAAAACATGCGCGATCAAGCGGAAGTTGCATTCCGTGACCGGCCGTACCTCGTGCCCGTTGCGGCGTGCGCCGTTGGTGTTGGGTTCGGGCTACTCATGGGATCGCGCATTATGCGCCTGCTGGTCCTTACAACGGTCGGCGCTGTGCTGAGCGATATGTTCGGCGGTGAGATTCGGCGCTTTGGACGCGATTTCGTCGACGACTTGCAGGGGCGTCTTTCGCAAGGCTCGCAAGGCAACGATCCGAGTAGGCCGCCGTCGATTTAATTTATGTAATCTACATATTGATTACGGCAAGGATTGGACGGTTTTCCCTTTCGGTTTGACCTCGACGATCTTGTCTTTCATTGGCGCGAGCAATGCGTAGAGGTCCGCTCGCTCAACCTCGCCAACGGAATTCTCTTCCATGGCAGCCTTGAACGCCCAAATGAATGCGTCCCACTCGGCGTCGGTAATTCTCAAACCTTTGTGGGCTGATTTCATATCTTTGCCAGTGTATGTGCAGTCGCCGCCCGTCTCTTGGCAAAGCTGTTCGGTGAAGTGCTCGCGAAACTTCTCTGTGCGTGCTTTTGATAGCCGCGCAAAACGCTTCTTTGTGATCTCGTTGCCAGCGAGGTTCTTCATAAACGAATCAACGATCTTCGTGATGGCGTCTTTGCCGCCAACACGATCGTAAAGCGATTTCGGAGGGGACGGTTCCGGCACTGGGGTATTTTCGACTCCGGCGTTGCTCGGTGCTGCAATGGGCTCGGGCGACTTGGGCGGGTGCTTGCTGCCGCACGCAGAGACGAAGGTACACGCGACGATGAGGACCGAACAAGCGAGCGATCGAGTGTACATCGTAGGCTCCGGCTCTGGCTTTCTGGCCGCTTCTAGCTTCTAAAACGGCCTTGATCGCCCATGTATAGGCCTCGAGAACGAAATGGGTCCAGAAAAAAGCCGTAGGGTAACGCTTACTCCGATGTTTGCTCCACGGAGCGCTTGACCATTTTGCGGTGGGTTAGACGTTTCTTGAGGGCTCCCATGTGGTCGATCATCAGCACGCCTTCGAGGTGATCGCACTCATGTTGGACCGCGACGGCGAGCAGGCCGTCGGCGTTGAGCTCAAACCACTTGCCCTCCCGATCCTGCGCGCGAACCTTGACCGTTGCGGCGCGATCGATCTCTTCCTGAACGCCCGGGAAGCTGAGGCATCCTTCTTTCCAGATCACTTTGCCGCTGCGTTCGAGAATTTGTGGGTTGATAAACACGCGCAGATCGCTTGGCTCGTTTTCATCGGCCACGTCCACAACGAACAGCTGAAGCGCCTCGCCAATCTGGTTGGCGGCAAGGCCAACGCCGGGAGCTGCGTACATCGTTTCGGCCATGTCGTTGATTAGCGCTTGCAGCTCGGGAGTAAATGCCTCGACCTTCTTGCCGGTCGAGCGAAGGCGCTTGTCGGGGTAGTGGATAATGGTTCGGATCATCGTCGAATAATTGTTAGCTTAGGCGCCGAGATATGTCGGTGCGAGCGCGCCCCTACGGGGGCGGCCACAGGGGGCCGCCCCTACGAATGCGTTTTGTTGGTTGTAGGGGCAGACCCCCGTGTCTGCCCTGCCTCGACTTCGCATCAACCTTTTTACTCGGGATAAATCAGTGGTCCATGCACGTATGCGTCGTGACCAACGAGCTCCCATGCTGGCGATGCAATGCGCGGGGCTTGTTGTGGCGTGTCTGGGCCGGCCCAATCGACAGCGCCTGCTCGGCCTCGAGGACCGAGCAGAATCGGAGCCACGAACACGTGAAGTTCGTCGGCGAAGCGGCCAGCAAGGAAGCTTCCGGCAAGCTCCGCCCCGCCCTCGACCATGAGCGAAACAACCCCTCGTTGAGCGAGCGCGCGCAGCGCCGAGAACATGTCGATACGCCCTTCGGTTGACTGCGGTGAGCGAAGACACGTTACGCCGAATGAGGCAAGCTCAGTTTCGGCGTTTTGTGACGCGTCGAGACCACAGAGCACCAGGGTTGATGTTTCGCGGGCGGTTGTGACAAGACGCGACGATGTTGGAAGCCGAAGCTTGGTGTCGAAAATCACGCGCGTTGGGTTGTCGCCAGGGACATCGCGTACGGTCAGGCGCGGATCGTCGGCTAGTGCCGTTGCGATACCAACCGCCACCGCGTCGCTGTACGATCGTAAAAGGTGAACTTTGGCGCGTGCGTCGGCGCCGGTAACCCACTTCGATGCGCCGCTTCGTGTGGCAATGCGACCGTCGAGTGAGAGCGCAAGCTTGAGCGATACGTATGGCAAGCCCGTGGTGACGTACTTTTCCCAGCGCGCGATGACCAAACGCGCTTGCGCTTCGCGCACACCAACAACAACCTCGATGCCGGCGCGCTGCAGCTTTTCGATTCCTTGGCCGTCAACGTGAGGGTTCGGATCGCGCACGCCAACAACGACGCGCGCCACCTTGGCGGCGATGATCGTGTCGGTGCACTGTGGCGTGCGGCCTTGGTGGTTGCACGGCTCGAGGGTCACGAAAAGGATTGCGCCATTGGCCTTGTCGCCTGCCGCGCGCAAGGCTGCCACTTCGGCATGGTCACCACCCGCGCGCTCGTGGTGAGCCGCGGCAATGAGCTGACCATTTTTGACGACGATGGCGCCAACGTGAGGGTTGGGCGATGGGTTGCCATTTCGCGCATGCGTGAGCGCGAGATCCATCCACCGGTCGTCCTCGGTGCGCGGCGCGACGGGCGAGGGAGAGCTCGAAACAGGAGGCAGTTCGTCGTGGTTCTGCGGCGAGTGTGGGTTACTTGGGTCCATCACGATCCCCATCACGATCCGTGGCGCCGTTCGACGGGCACGGATCTCGCTAAGCGCGTGCTGCTGCCGCTAGTTTGGTCGGTTTGCTCGGCAAGCTCGGCGAGTCGGTCGATTTCTGTGCGCAGTTCGTCGATGTCGCGGAACTGGCGATAAACACTTGCAAAGCGCACGTACGCAACAGGATCAATCGCACGCAGCCGTGCCATCACGAGCTCGCCAAGGCGCTTGGAGCTTATCTCTTTGTCGCCGATGTCAATGAGTTCGCGTTCCAGTGTGTCAACGGTTTCTTCGAGACGCGCAAGGGGCACGGCGCGCTTGTCGCACGCGCGGCGTAGGCCTCCTAGAACCTTCTGCCGATCGAACACCTCGCGGCGACCGTCTTTCTTCACGACGAGCGGCAGGACCTCTTCGACGCGCTCATACGTCGTGAAGCGCCGCACGCAGACTTCGCATTCGCGTCGCCTACGAATCACGTCACCGTTCGTGGATGCGCGCGAATCGGTGACTTTCGTGTCGGGCGCCGTGCAGAACGGACACTTCATTTTAGCCTTCGAAGCGGGAAAACACGAGCGAGCAGTTCGTGCCGCCGAAGCCAAACGAGTTGTTGAGGGCATGGCGCACGCGTCGCTCACGCGTTGTAAGTGCAACGAAGTCCAGGGGACACTCTGGATCTTGATCGGTGAGGTTGATGGTTGGTGGAATCTTTCCTTCCAGAATGGCGAGCGCGCAGATCGCGCTTTCTACCGCGCCCGCTGCACCAAGAAGGTGACCTATCATCGACTTCGTCGAGCTCACCCAAAGCTTCTTCGAAAGTGCGTAGTCGCCAAACACACCCGCGATGGCTTCCGACTCGGCGATATCACCTACAGGCGTGGAAGTGCCATGCGCGTTGATGTAGTCGACTTCATCAACCGCGATACCAGCGTCTTTCAGCGCCATTTTCATGGCGCGTTGCGCGCCTTCGCCGTGAGGCGCCGGCTGCGTGAGATGATTGGCGTCGCTGGAAGCGCCGTAGCCTGTAATTTCCGCGTAGATCTTGGCACCGCGTTTTTTCGCACGCGTGAGAGGCTCGAGAACGAGGATGCCGGAGCCTTCCCCAACGACAAAACCATCGCGCCCTTTGTCGAACGGGCGGCTTGCTAGAGGTGGATCGTTATTGCGCTTTGACAGCGCGTACATCGCCTCGAACCCGCCAATGCCAACCGGCGTGACCGTGGCTTCCGCGCCGCCGGCGACCATCAATTGTGCACGCCCGCGACGAATCCACTCGAACGCTTCGCCAATGGCGTGAGCGCCGCTCGAGCACGCACTCGTTGTGCAGTAGCTCGGACCGCGCAGCCCGTAGGCCATGGAAACCTGTCCTGCGGCGAGGTTCGCGATGATGCCGGGGATGGAGTACGGGCTAACTTTCTGCGGCCCCTTTTCCATCAACGTTTGCTTCGTTTTTTCGAATGTGAACAGACCGCCAAGGCCAACACCAATGAAGCAGCCTGCTTCGTCGCGCTCTGCGTCAGTTAGCTCGAGCCCCGAGTCTTCTATCGCCATGCTGGCTGCACCAAGCGCAAACTCGGTGAAGCGATCCATTTCTTTAAGCTTTTTCTTTTCGATGAAGCGCGTCGCATCCCAACCTTTGACCTCGCCCGCGATGTGCACCCGGAAGCTTGAGGAATCAAAATGGGTGATTTTGCCGATGCCACTCGTTCCGGCAAGCAGTGCCTGCCAGGACTCGGAACAACCGATCCCTAAAGGAGTGACAAGACCAAGGCCAGTGATGACGACGCGTTCCATGGGCTCAAATCTGGTGAATTGGTGACAGCCGGCGAAAGTTATTTCTTCGCGTGCTTGTCGATGTAATCGATCGCGTCTTGCACAGTTCGGATCTTTTCCGTGTCTTCGTCCGGAATGTCGATCTCGAAAGCTTCTTCGAACGCGAGGACGAGTTCCACCAAACCGAGTGAATCGGCGCCGAGATCCTCGATGAACGTGGATTCTGGCTTGATGTCTTTCTCCTCGACGTCGAGCTGCTCTTGGATAATTCGCTTGACCTCGCTCGCGATGTCCTGGGCCATTCGTTGTTCCCTCTTCAATGTCCGTCAGAATAAAGACCCAGAGCTTGTGCCCTGAGCGAAAGGAGAAGTAATGATGAGATGAGATGTGCGGCTGCCCCGCACGAGTCGCTTTCTACACAGCCTTTTGGGCGTCTGCAACAACGCCATTGGCTCCTGGCTGTCGGGAAAGTGTGTGGCTGGCGCCACTGCGACGCGTCAAGTTCCACGCCTTACACGTACATTCCCCCGTTGACACGAAGAACTTGACCGGTGATGTACGCCGCCTCGTCACTTGCGAGAAAAGCGCATGCCGCGGCGACCTCGCGGCTCGTTCCCGTGCGCGCAAGAGGTACGGCCTTGATGATTTGCTCTTTCATCTGGCTTGTCATCGAGCTTGTCATGTCGGTGTCGATGTAGCCGGGGGCAATCGCGTTGACCGTAATGTTGCGCGAGGCAAACTCGCGCGCGATTGACTTCGCCGCGCCGATGAGCGCCGCCTTCGTTGCCGCGTAAGCGGTTTGGCCTACGTTGCCCATTTCACCCACGACGCTCGACAGGAAAATGATTCTCCCGGCTCTCGCGCGCATCATGATTTTCGTGGCGGCGCGCGCCGAACGGAGAGACCCCTTGAGGTTTACTTGCACGAGGCGATCGACGTCTTCGTCTTTCAGGCGGAGCAAAAGGCCGTCGATCGAGATTCCGGCGTTGGCAACGAGAATGTCGAGTCGACCATGCCGTTTCGCCACGCTTTCAATGGCCGGCTCGACGGCGTTCGTGTCGGCAACGTCGAAGCCGACGATCTCCGCGCGGCCGCCTTTGGCAACAATGCCGTCGGCAACTTCGCGCGCCTGGGCCTCGCCCTTGACGTAATTGACAACGACCGTGGCACCTTGTTCGGCAAGCCCTTCGCAGATTGCACGACCAATGCCGCGCGAGCCACCAGTTACCAACGCAACTTTGCCGTCAAGCTTGAACATATCTTCTTCCTTGTATTGTGGCTTTGCGCCTTCTTTAAGACACAGATGACGAAAGAAAGGCATCTAGCCCGTGGATGCCTGCGATGTCACCGACGCTCGTGACTTTCATGTCTTTCGCGATGCGCCTCGCGAGACCTGCGAGCACCTTACCCGGCCCAATTTCTATGGCGTGCGTGACGCCTTCCATGTGCATGAGGGCAATGGCTTGCTCCCAACGCACAGCCCCGTCAACCTGACGAACGAGCAGCTCTTTCACGCGCGATGGCTCGGTGTTCGGTCGCGCATCGACGTTTGCGACGACCGGAAAGGCGAGCGGTTTGATGTCGATTTTGTCGAGCTCCTCGGCCACGGCAACTGCTGCGGGCGCCATGAGCGCGCAGTGGAAAGGGGCGCTTACCTTGAGAGGGATCGCTCTTCCCTTTTCGTCCCCAGCAAGTGACGAGGCGCGGGCCACGGCGCGTGCGGTGCCAGCGATGACGACTTGTCCGGGCGCATTGAAGTTTGCGCACGAAACAACGCCGTAGTCGTTACCCTCGGCGTCTTTGTCGCTGGCAACGTCGCGGCAGATGCGCTCGATGCGGCTTGCGTCGAGCCCCATGATGGCTGCCATGGCTCCTATGCCCTGCGGGGTGGCTTCTTGCATCGCGCGGCCGCGGGCGCGCACGACACGCACCGCGTCTTCGAGTGAAAGCGCGCCGGTTGCGACGAGCGCCGAGTATTCACCGAGCGAGTGGCCGGCCACGAAACGAGGTTCGGGTAGATTCGTGTATTTTTCACGCATTGCTGCGAGCACGGCCATGCTCATGGTGACGAGCGCGGGCTGCGCGTTTGCCGTGAGCGTGAGCGTGTCTTCGGGGCCTTCGAGGATGATCTTCGAAAGTGGCTGACCGAGCGCTGCATCGACGCGTGCGAAAATATCGCGTGCCGCGGGCGAGGCATCGAGGAGATCTTTGCCCATGCCGACGGCTTGGGAACCCTGGCCAGGAAAGAGCCACGCAATTTGCATAAACGCGCAAAATAGCGCACGTGCTGCTACGCGCCTAGCTACTTCGTGGTGCGGGCTTTTGCGCTCGGACCTTTGCTCGGACCTTTGGCGGGTCGGCTGACAAAGTCGATGACGTTGTGCGTTGTCACGTGGTTGTCGCCGTTTTGCGTGTGGACCGTCATGGCCATGTCGGTGGCTGTCTGGATCGTGGCTCCGCCTACTAGGCGCGTGAGCGCAATGGTGACTTTGCCTTGGCCTTTGCCAGACATCGAATCGAGTGTAGCCGTTGTGCCGGGTGGCAGGCGCTTGCCGTCGATTGGCTGGTTTGGCGGTGCCAGCATTTCGATGTTGACGTTGGCGCTCACGGCATTCGTCGAAAGTTCGGTAAGCTCGTAGTTTGTCGTGTTTTGCCAGGTCGCGCCCGCCACAGGAAGCTGCGTAGTGACTACCCAACGTGCGCCAACACCGACGTCTTCTTCAGGCAGTGGCGCATAGATCTTGCGGATCGAGTCGCGCATGTTCTCGAGCATTTGACTGAGTGACTCGGAGGCATTGCTGCCAGGCTCGAAGTCAACGTCGGAGGCAACACCACGCGCAGAGATCGTGGCACGACCACGCAGACCGACGATGCCCGCGAATTGTTTGGTGAGCTGTTCACGCATTTCGCTTGGCACCTGCACGTCGTTGAGGATATCGGCACGTTCGACTTCGAATGCAACGCGCGTAACACTTCCGTTTGCGTTTGCCGTTTTTTCCTTTGCTTCGCTTTTTATCAACATGCGCATGGTCGGCATCGTGACGTGCGCGGACGGTTTTTCGTCCATGGCCATGTCCACCGTGACCTTCATGTCCATTTCGAGCCACTCAGGCGCGCCGACTTTGAAGGCGTAGCGCAGCGCACGCCGCGGAGCCTTGCCGGGGTCGAGCACACGGACCGTTGGCGCGGTTTGAGCGGGAGCCGTAGCCGCAGTCGCGTTTTGCGCGTCAGGCTTTGGCGTACTGGCAGGCGATGCGCTTGGCGCAGGCGAATCCGCGTTGGCCGACGCGGATTGTGTGTCGGCGTTGGGTGTGGACGCGGGCGCCTGTTGTGGTGACTGGGGCGATTGGGGCGCCTCAGAAGGGCTTCCGCAAGCAACGAACAAGCCGAGCGCACAAATCGTGAGCAGATGAGTGGCTCGCGAGAGCTTCATCGTCTACTTGGCGTTTTTGGCGGTAGTGACCTCGCGCCCCTTGTAGTGACCGCACGCGGCGCATGCGCGGTGTGGCGTTACGGGTTCGCCGCAATTCGGGCACGCGATGAGCTGCACGGCAATGACCTTGTCGTGGTTCGCGCGTCGCATGTTGCGCTTTGATCGGCTCGTTCGTCGCTTGGGGACAGCCACGGCTAGACTCCTCTATGACTTCGTTTCTTTTGCGTGGAACTTGAGCAGCGGCACAAGCCGCGGGTCGATGCCTTTTTTTTCGGAAGGAGCAGACGGCTCCTTGGGGGCGGAGGACATACCCGGGCAGGCCTCGGAGCACAAGGGGATCATCGGAATTCCGAGGATTATCTCGTCGCGGACAAGGTCGTCGAGCACGACTTGCTCGCCATCGTACGGCAGCGTATCGGCTTCTTCCGAGGAAAACTCGTACTCGGCTTCGACGTGGGGCTCGTGATGTGCGTGATGGTCGTGGTGGTTACCCGCGGCGCTAGGCCCTTTGCCAGTGCCTTTCGACGGCGAGTGCGACGGCGCGTGGTCGTGGATGCGATGGGACGGGACGTAAAGAACGGTGATGTCGGACTGCAATGGGTAGTCGTACAAGTTCAGGCAACGCGCACAGGGCACGCGCAGGTTCACATCGAGCGTGCCGTGAACCGCCACGTCGTGGCCGCTTTTCGATACACGAAGGGCAAGCACGCCGTCGGTGTCAGATGCGGTTGCGCTGTCGACATCGTCTTCGAGCGCCTGGCGTATCCAAGCCGAACGAACGATGAACCGAAATTCTTCTCCGCCGGCGTCGAGATCCGTCACCGAGATTGTGAATTCATGATGGCTCATGGTTTTCTTAGCCTGTTAGGAAGCGAGCTCACCTCCTAACACTACTGCCGGGAAACTCCCGACAGTAGTGTTAATCGAGGATCTTGTTGGGATCACCGAGGAACTCGAAGTGCATGGTGTCTTGAAGAACGTCGTGGCCAAGCCAGTAGAAACCGTAGCGCTCGAATGTGTCGACCCATGATTTGGGCATGGCCATTCGTTCCCAAACGGTTTTATTTTTCGCTTTGCAAAGAGGGTGATTCGGCCACGGTGCAACGCAGCCGCAGCAGGTATTCTTGTCGGGCTCAATGTCGATGGCAATGCCATAGACATGGTTCGACACTTCGAGGCCTCGATACGTGTTCCTGAAGCGAATGCCACCTGCGCTATGCGGCCTGTATTCGTCTGCGGCGCCGTTTGCCTTGAGCGCGGCCTCAACGCATTTGAGTGCGGGAATGATCTTCTCGTGCACTTGGATTGTTAGGCCCATAAAGGTTGTCGACTTTGCGTAAAACTTGGGTGGGTGCGGATTCGCTTTTGGGCTACCAAAGCCTGCAAAATGGCCGTAGGTTGTCGTGCGATACTGGATGGCATTTTCAAGCTGCTGGCGCCCGTGTTTGATGACCTCGGGATCTTTCGAATTTGGAAACCAGTTCCCACGGATTAGGAATGGTTGTGCGGCCTGCTCCCGGCATGTTGCCGTTTTGCCGTCGGCAGTTGTGATGGTCACAGCGTGGCCATCCCTCTTCGGCGTAGCAGGCGTGTCAGCGTGAGGGAGCGCTGCGACGCTTTCGTTTTTCGCGGCTGGTGCCCCGCCGTCCTCGAGAGCAAGCGCGGCAGCGTTGGGTTTGCGGTCGTCGCCGCGTGCGCTGCGCATTTCGGTGAGTGTGGCCATGGCCACGCCAATCAATAAGAATGGCGCAATCAAGCGCCTTGCAAAAGGATACATCGCATCCGCTTTTACCTTGACTTGTGTGGATGTGCCATTCGTCCGGAAAAATATTCGCGTGAGCTCGCGTGAGCTAGCGGCGTGCTTCGTAGCGTACGACCTCGCCGAGGGCCTCATGCTCTTCGAGGCCCATGCGCACACAACCGGCTTTTTCAAGTACCCGGATCGAAGCCGAATGCCATGGTGGAGTCGTGGCTGCAACACATTGGACCCCTGGCTGGGCAAGCGCCCATGCAACCATGGCCCGTGCTGCTTCGCTCGCAATGCCGGCGCGCTGCCACCGCTCTTCAACGCCGTAACCGATTTCAACAACACCTGCAGAATTGGGTGCGCCGTGGAACACGATGCTGCCGACCACACGGCGATGGGGAGCGCGCATAACCATCAGTCGATTGCCCCAGAGGCGGTTCGTTGGGTCGGCACGGATCGCCTCGAGCGACGCGCTAAAAGCTTGCTCGACCAGACCGCGCCCCGGCCACACTGAAGGAACACGTGCGCGAGTTATTGCCTCGAGCTCCGCACGGTCGTCTCGGAATACGGCTTCGACGATCTCGAGCGTGATCGGCTCGAGCGATAACCTCGACGTGACGATGATTCCCATGCGCCTGCCATGGTAACTGCAAACGGCCCGCGCGAGGGGCACGCTTGACGTTGACACGAGGTGTCGAAACAGCGGATATTTTGCATACGAAAGATCTCCGCTTGCGCGCATGACGCCTCGCGGATGCCTACAAATCAACACGTGATTCCCGAATTCAAAAGCGAAGTGGACCAGGTGCTCGAGGCCATTCTCTACCTTTACACAGAGAGCCGTCGCATCACTAAAGAGCTTGCCAGGCGCGCCGATCTCACCAGCCCGCAGCTCGCTGTCGTCAAGGTGCTCGAGCAGGTCGGCGACATGTCGCTGTCCGAGCTTTCGGAGAAGATCAGCGCGCAGAACAGCACGGTCACGGGCATCATCGATCGGATGGAGCGCGGAGATCTCGTCATGCGGGAGCGCTCGAAGGAAGACCGGCGTATCGTCATCATTCGGCTTACAGACAAGGGGCGCGAGCTTGCGCGTGCGATTCCCATTCCGCCGATGGAAATCCTTCGCAGCGCACTCGGAAGTCTGAGTGCCGCGGAAATGGGTGATTTAATGCGCATTACAACCAAACTTGCCCGCCACGTAAAACATATTGTCCATCGTGACTTCAACGACACCAACTCGGATCGCAAACCGGTTTCGAGTTGATGCTTCGCCGCGGCGCGCACGGCGCCGCGCTCGAGTATGGGTGTGAAACTCCTCGGCTCGCGAAAGCAGCTCGTTTCGCCTATCTTGGCGCACCCAATGTCCGAAAACGCGTCTGCACCACACGACTTCATTCACGAAATGATTCGCGCCGACGTGGCCGCCGGAAAGCACGGCGGCAAGGTTGTCACGCGCTTTCCCCCCGAGCCAAATGGCTTTTTGCACATTGGTCACGCCAAGGCCATCTGCATCGACTTTGGCGTCGCGAAAGACTTCGGCGGCCGATGCCATTTGCGCATGGATGACACGAACCCAACGACGGAAGACGAATCGTACGTGCAAGCCATTGCGCGCGATGTCCGGTGGCTCGGCTTCGAATGGGGCACGCATATGTATTATGCATCCGATGCATTCGAGCGCTATTACGAGCTCGGGCAGAAGCTCATTCGACTCGGGCGCGCGTACGTCTGCGATTTGTCGGAGGAAGAGTTCTCAAAGAACTACCGCGGCACGATCACAGAGCCCGGCAAAGAAAGCCCGTACCGCAAGCGCAGCGTGGTCGAGAACCTCGACTTGTTCGAACGCATGCGCAAAGGCGAGTTCAAAGACGGCGAGAAAGTTCTTCGCGCCCGCATCGACATGTCTTCGCCGAACATGAAAATGCGCGATCCGCCGCTCGTGCGCATCAAGCACACACGTCATTACCGCGCGGGTAATGCATGGTGCATCTATCCGCTTTACGATTTTGCTCACTGTCTCGAAGATTCGTTCGAAGGTGTCACGCACTCGCTTTGCACGCTCGAATTCGAAAGCGCGCGCGAACTCTACGACTGGGTGATTCGCGCAACCGAGGTGCCGCACGTTCCAAAACAGACCGAGTTTGCACGTCTGAACCTTACCTACACGGTGATGAGCAAGCGACTTCTCAAAGCGCTCGTCGACGGCCATTTCGTGCGCGGTTGGGATGATCCGCGCATGCCGACCCTTGCCGGGCTGCGCCGTCGGGGTGTTACACCCGAAGCCATTCGCGAGTTTTGCTACCGCATTGGCGTGTCGCGAAACTTGTCGACCGTTGAAATGGAATTGCTCGAGCATACCGTGCGCGAAGATCTCGATTCGCGTGCTCCGCGTGCCATGGCAATTCTTCGGCCTCTCAAAGTGGTCATCGAAAGCATTGCCGAAGGCGCGCCGCCCGAAATGCTTCCCGCGCCGTTTTGGCCAGCGGGCACGACGCCTGCGCCGGGTGTCAAAGCCGGAATGCGCGAGCTGCCGCTAACGCGTGATATCTACATTGAACGCGAAGACTTCGCCGAGACTCCACCAAAGGGCTGGCGGAGGCTCGCGCCAGGGTGCGAAGTGCGCCTTTTTTATGCCTACGTCATCACGTGCACGAAGGTCGTCAAGAACGAGGCGGGCGACATCATCGAGCTTCGCGCGATTCACGATCCGTCCACACGCGGGGGCGTGCCCACACCAGGCAAGCGCGTCGATGGCACGATCCAGTGGGTGAGCGCAACGCACGGCAAGAAGGCCGAAGTGCGCCTTTACGATCGGCTTTTTCGCGCCCCGTTGCCAGGTGAAAATGGTCGCGATTGGCTCGGCGATCTCAACCCGCACTCGCTCGAAATCGTGGAAGCGGTAGTGGAACCCGCGCTGGCCGATGCCGCGCCAGGTGATCGTTACCAGTTCACTCGTCTGGGATACTTTTTCGCCGACGATGACAGCAAACCAGGCGCGTCAGTATTCAACCGCACGGTTATGTTGAAAGATAGCTGGGCGAAAGTCATTGCCAAAGAGAAGGACTCGGGCGCCCCGCCGTCATCGCCGAAGGCAAAGGCTGAGGGAGGCTCGAGGCCATCCAAGCCGCCGCCTCGGGATGGCACGGTCCCCGAGCTCTCGAGCGATGCCAAAGCGCTTGTCGCAAGCCATGGTCTGTCGGAAACCGAGGCACGCGTGATTTCGCAAGAGCCAGCGTTGAAAGCAATTTTCAAGGATACGCTCCGCGATTGTCCCGCGATGCTCAAGCCCGTTGCAAGCTTGCTCGCGAACGATGTGCTCGGTGAGTTGCACGCGCGAAAGCTCGAAGCCTTGCCATTCGGTGCGAAAGAAACCGTCGAACTCGTGGCTCTCGTGTCCGATGGGCGCATATCAACCAAGCAGCGGAAGGAAGTGCTCGTCGCGATGATCGACGGCTGCGTTCGTTCGCCGCTTGCCATTGTAACGGCCGGTGGAATGAAGCAAATTGCCGACGCCGACGCACTTGGACCGATCGTTGATCAAGTCCTTGCTGCGAGCGCCGACGCCGTGGCTAGGTACCGTGCCGGCAACGCGAACGTGATGGGCGCGCTCGTCGGGCTCGTGATGAAAGCAAGCAAGGGGCAGGCGAACCCAAAACTCGTGTGCGAGTTGCTCAAGCAAAAGCTTGGCGGAGCAACCCCTTGCCCTTGATTTTCACGGAATGCTTTTGCAGCAGCGAAAACCAAGATGGTAATTGACGTGCCGCGCGTCTTCGATTTTTTCAACGTGCCAGCGCGGATCGAAATTGCAATGATCAGGATAGGCGCCGGCTTTGTTGGGTGTGCTTTCGGGAGTGGGCTCGTTCGGTTCGCGCGCGAGCTCATTGTAAAACCATGCGCTGCCCTTGAGCTGGGTGTACACGTTTTCTCCTTCGCGGCGCAACATGACCTCGGCCACGTTGCCGTGCTGGTCGTAAACGCCGAAGCGTGAACGGCATTGTGGGTACGATCCCGACGGCTCGGTTTCCGTGGCGCACGTGTCCCAGGCGGTTTTTGCATCGCGGGCGTTGCACGGACGGTGGTGGCCGCGGTTCGTGTTGCAGATATCGAGATCGAGCCTATCTCCGTAAGCATAACGACGATCGCTGCCGCCATCGGGATCGCCACGGCAGGCGATGTTCCATTCGGTTTGTGAGCAAAGGCGCTTGCCTTGGAGCTCGCATACCTTCTTGGCATTCGTTGGCGGTGTCCAAACCATGGGCAGTTCGCATGCCTGATTTGGAAATTCGAAAATATCAATACAAAACCATGGCTCTTTCCCTTTTATCCACACCGGTACCATGTTCTCAGCGGCACATGTCGCGTGCTGTTCGGGGGATTGCAACACGACGTTTTTCAGGCCCGCAAGGCATTGCTCTTTGCTTATCGTGTGGAGGGCAATGGCTTTGTTTCCTTGGTTCATGTACGAGGGGCCACCCGGACCAAACACGCGCCGCAAGAAGAGGTCGGGCAAAATCGTTTTCTTCTCTTTGTCCGTCATGGGCTTGATCTCGAATAGCGAGAGAAGCTCGCTCGTGGTCTCGCGATGGTTTGCCATCGGATCCGTGAGCGCATTCGACGCGTCGGCTTTCCCTGCGATTTGCCCTGCGTCTGGGACGGTGGGTCGACCCGTGGATGGAGTACTTGCGTCATGCACACTTCGAGCAACCGTCGCACCGGTAAGGTGCAGCGGTTCGTCGAGATTGTTCTCGCTGTGGGCCGCTCCCGGACGACACGATACACCTAAGCTCGCCACCGCAAACACCGCAGTGCGTCCTAGCGTTTCGAGCATGAAACGATCCTACAACGCGCAGACTCCGATGCCCCTTCCATAGCGATGGCCGTTGGCATAGTTTCGTCGTACCCAATGGCGGAGGATTTTTACTCGGTGCTGGGCGTGCCGCGTGGGGCCGACGCTGCCACCATCAAGAAAGCGTACCGGAAGCTCGCGCGCGATCTGCATCCAGACAAAAACCCGGGCAACAAGTCGGCTGAAGCGCGCTTCAAATCCGTCAACCGCGCTTACGAAGCGCTGGGCGATGAGAAGAAGCGCAAGCTTTATGACGAATTCGGCGAAGATGCCCTACACGAAGGCTTCGACGCTGAAAAGGCCCGCGCGTACAAGCAGTGGCAAGGGCGCGCCGGTAGCGGCGGCTTTGGCGGTGGCGGGCGAGTAAACCTCGAAGATCTTTTTGGCGGTCAGGTGGCCGGTGGCAATGTCTACGGCGGCGATCCGTTCGCGGATCTCTTTGGGCGTGCGCGTTCGCGCGGCCCAATGCCCCCCATGAAAGGGCAAGACTTCGAGCAGGAGATCACGGTCAACTTTGAATCGGCCATGCGCGGAACGCAGCTTCAATTGAAAAGGTCCGGGCAGGCCGAACCGGTCATTGTGCGTATTCCGCCCGGTGCCGACTCTGGCAGTCGCGTTCGCATTTCGGGGCAAGGAGGCCCGTCGCCAAGCGGCGGGCCAAGTGGCGATCTGATTCTTGTCATCCATGTCGAACCGCATCCGCTGTTCGAGCGAAAGGGCGATGATCTTTACCTCGATGTGCCCATCACCGTGAGCGAAGCCGTCAAAGGCGCGCAGGTGAAGGTGCCAACATTCCATGGCCCGGTCGTGGTGAAAGTGCCGCCCGGAACGCAAAGCGCGACAAGGCTGCGGGTGCGTCGAAAAGGTGTTGCTCGCAAAGGTCGCGAGACCGGCGATCTCTATTTGCGCTTCATGGTGCATGTGCCAACGGGTGGGTCGTCCGAGCTCTTGCGAATCGTTGGCGAACTCGAGCGCTTCGAGATTTCCAATGTGCGGGATGTACTAGACAAATTTAATATCTAGCCCGCTTTCGCTTTGACGTGCTCTGCGAGCATGGTTACCAGCCGTCGCGAGCGACGTGAGGCCAAGGCGGGCCCGAGGAGCCCGCGTAAGCGTACGTTGTGGTACGTGCGCAGGCACCGCAGGGCCCAACGAAGGCATTGCGGCGCGCGGCAGGCTGGTAAACATGCTCTAACGGGGGAGGGGGGAGCGTGAGCCAGCAAGACGACGTCGAACCGCGCGAGCCACGCGATATGTACGCCCGCGCTCTCGAGCACATGACGGAAGTGCTCCTCACGGAGACAGACACCTCGCGCCTGCTCGATCAGCTTGCCCGCATCACGGGCGAAACGCTGTCGGTCGACCGCTCGCTCATCGTCGACATGCGCACCAAGGAAGGTAGGGCCATCATTCTTTGCGAGTGGCTCAACCCAAATGTCGAGATCACCCCCACGAAAGGCGCGTATCCGACCTCGATTTTTAGCGCCGGCGAGGCCGAATTGAGGAAGAGCCGTCGCCCGCTAGAGAGTCATGCGGCAGCGCCCCATCCAGCCCTTGTGTCCGACAGCTCGGCGGCATTGCTTCACGGCCAGATGGCGATTCAGAGCCTTCTCTTGGTCCCCTTCGATTTCGGCCTGTCGGGCTACCATTTTTTCGCCTTCCACCAAGTCACCCGCGCGCGCCCTTGGCAGCCGCGCGCGCTCGAGTTTTTGCGCGTTGCCACTCGCCACGTGAGTCTTGCACTCATGCAAAATGCAATGATCGCCGCGCGGGCCGAGAGCGAGCGTGCCATGCACGAAGCGCAAAAAGCCGATAGCGTTGCCCTGTTTGCCGGCAGCGTGGCACACGACTTTGGCAACCTTCTTGGCATCGTCATGGGTGCGGTGAGTCGCGCGCGAGAGGCGCTTGAGCCCGATGCTCCATTTGCGGCGAGCCTCCACGACGCCGAGCGCGCTGCAAACGAGGCGGCCGAACTCGCCAAGCAACTGCTTGCCTACGCAGGCAAGGCGCACCGCACGGCAAGCGACGTCGATTTTTCGGCGCTCGTCGGCGAGATGCAAGATCTCCTGCACGCTGCAGTTGGCAGCGTGCGCCTCTCGCTCTCGTGCGACACCGGAACGTGCTTCGTCCACGGCGACGCGGCGCAACTGCGGCAAATCGTGATGAACTTCGTCCTCAACGCAGCCGAGGCCGTGGGCAACGCTCCCGAGGGAGCCATTGCGGTTGCCGTTCGACGCGAGACGCCGGCGGATGCAAGCCCGGCGCCTTCGACGGTGGTGTTGTCGCCATTGCCGCCGCGTGAAGGCGAAAGACTTCCGAGGGTTGTGCTCGAGGTGCGCGACAACGGCAAGGGCATCGATCCCGATGTACAAAAGCGCATCTTCGAACCTTTCTACTCGACCAAAACCAAAATAAGTGGTCGCGGTCGCGGTCTTGGCCTTGCTGCGGTGAGCGGCATCGCAAAAACCCACGGTGCAGAGCTCCGTGTCGAAAGCGCCGTTGGAAAAGGAACGACATTTACCATGCTGCTCCCTGCGACCCTTCCGCCGACAGCGGCCGCAGAGCCATCGGCTGAAAGGCATTCGCGGACGACACGAACGATGACTGCGGAATCGAACAATGCACAATGCACAATCTTGCTCATCGACGACACGGACAACATGCGAAAAATGTCCGCTCGCCTGCTCCATGAGCTTGGCTATCGCGCGTTTGCTGAAAACAGCGGCGTAGCTGGTGTTGACACGCTCAGAAAGCATGGGCATGCCGTCTCGGCGGTGCTGCTCGACTGGAGTATGCCGCCACCCGGGGGTCGAGAAACGTTTCAGCATTTGCGCGAGCTCTGCCCCGACCTTCCTATCGTGATCATGAGCGGCTACGCCGAAAGCGTTGCGCACGATCTGCTCGACGGCGGTAGAACCACCTTCCTCGAGAAGCCGTTCACGCGCGACGAGCTCGGTGCTGCGTTACGAGCGGTCATCGGGCGCGCGTGAGGCTTATTGCTTTCGATTTTCGGCGAGCAGTCTCTCAGTCCCAGCGGCCGTCCGTCGGTACTGCTGCTTCGGGCTCCGGGGCTTGTCGGGGATGGTCATCTCCAGCAGGCCAGCCTCAAGCAGGGGGACCAAGACTTGGTCCCGGAAACGCGTTTTATTCTTCTGGCCTGAGGGTGCCATAAGCTTAGGTAAAGATCTTGGCTTCGTTGTAATTTCAAGCACTTGAACTTGGTCTGTACTTAGGACGGGCTTAGGACCGACTTGGGACAGGCTTGATGCCATAAGATTTTTGTTTCGTTGCAATTTCAAGCACTTGAACTTGGTCTGTACTTAGGACGGGCTTAGGACCGACTTGGGACAGGCTTGGGACAGGCTTGGTGCCATCCGGCAGAATCTCTGCGTGGAAGGACATCGTCGTGACCCCCATGTCGACCTTGAACGTTGGCGCCTCGATTCCCCACGCGCGGCACTCATCGATCACGCGATTGGTGCCCCGGCCCCAGACCTCGATGGCTCCCGTGCGGTGGAAGGCGCCCGCAACATGCGGGTTCCGAGGCTTCGATGGATGATCGACGGAGAGCTGCTCCGCACGTAGCCCAAACGGCAGATCGCCGACACTACGCACCTCGATGTGATCGTCGAACACCGCGATGGCGACGTACGAACTTGGATCGCTGAGATCGCGGTGGATGACCGCGTTGATGATGATTTCACGGAGCGCCTCAGGCGGCACGGGCTGGCGGTCCTCGCGGAAGATGCTGCCCTTAGGGAAGCGCCCAGCGAGCGGCAAGATGCGATCGAGCCACGCGATGGCTTCGCGCACCATCGCGAAGGCGTGCATGTGTTCCTGCTTGTTGTCCAGAATGTCGCCGGTGATCTTCGTGCCGCGAAAGCGCCCAAGCTTGAGCAGCGCTTGCGGGTAGTTGGGCAGGAACTTAGTTCCGTAAAGCATTTGCGCGGCCTGCGTGATCTGGCCATCGATGCGCAGGCCGAGGCGATCGAGGATGTCGCCAATGTCCATGCTTGTTCCGGCCGACAGACGCCGATGCTCGATGGCGCTGGCGCGCGTGCGGAGGATCTCCTCGTTGTCGAGATCTTTGAGGCGCACACCGACGGCGGGCTGATTCTCCCAGCGATGACGGCTGTGATTCCGGTCGAGCATCAGCCGTGCGTACTCGTCTTGCGCCATCACCGTGGTCGTTGAGCCGACGCGTTTGTACGGCTTGCCCTCGAAGATAAACGGAACGAATTCTCTCGCCGATGGCGCTTCGAGCGCGATCACGGTGCGCCCGTCGCCGACGTCGATTCGGTCGATCTCGACTCGCGCCGGAGGACTGACCACAGGCGCTCCGCGCCAGGCTCGGCGGCGCGCAAGGCGACCGCACTCTCGGAGAGCTGTTCACGAAGTGGTGTTCGATCGCGTTCTCGAACGCTCGCTCGGTGTGCTTGGCGATCATGGCTTCTCCTTCTGCCGGCGCGAGGTTCGCTTCGACTCGATGCGCCTCACCTCGGCCTCGAAGTCGCTTTCGAACTCGCGGTCCTGCCTCACGCGGAACTCCGCGTACCGCTCCGCGGCAAGCCGATCGGCGACCTCTTTGGACACGCGCCCCGCGTTCGTGAGTACATCGTACTCGTTGAACTTTAGGAAGGCGTCGAGGCGCTGCACCCAGTTCGCCATCTTCATCGGGATCTGTCGTGCCGCTTGGTTCTCGGCGTAGTCGAGATACATCGACACGATGCGTTCGAGTTCATTGACCTCGCGTTCGATCAGGTAGTTCTTGGCGACGGTCACATCGCTCTTGAGGATCTTGCCCTTCGGCGCGTTCTTCCAAGTCGTGAGCCCCATCGAGGGCTTCTTTGCGTCGGCTCGCGCGGCGATCAGCTCGGCGGCGGTTTTCCCGGTCACTGCCCAGTGCAGCTTGTTCTGCACGGTCTTGAAGAACGTTTTTGTTGTCTCGGCGTGCGCGTCGTAGTCGATGCTGCACTGCTCGTAGATGTCGGTGATCTTCAGGTAAAAGCGGCGCTCGCTGGCGCGGATCTCGCGGATCCGCTCGATCAGCTCGTCGAAGTAGTCTTTGCCGAAACGCTTGTTGAGTTTCAATCGTTCGTCGTCGAGCACGAAGCCCTTGACGATGAACTCGCGCAGGGTCTGCGTTGCCCAGATGCGAAACTGCGTGGCTTGAGCGCTGTTGACTCGGTAGCCGACCGAGATGATCGCGTCGAGGTTGTAGAACTCGATCTCGCGACGAACGTCGCGAGAGCCTTCCCGTTGAACTCTCCAAATTATTTGGAGAGTTGCCTCCGGAGTCAGCTCCCCCGAGGCGTAGATCTCCTTCAAGTGGTAGCTGATCGTACGGAGGTCGACACCGAACAGCTCGGCCATGCGCCTTTGATCGAGCCAAAAGGTCTCTGACTCGTAGATCACCTCGACCCGCACGGCGTTGTTTGCTGTGCGGTAGAGGATCATTTCACCTTCTGTTGGGGGTTGCTCCATCATGCGATCTTGGTCTTTTGAAAGCAGTCTTACCGCTTTTCCTTAGCTTTTTTGCCTTTGTGGGCGCGCTGAATCTTCTTCGTCTTGCCCTTTTTGCGATCCGCCTCTGGCTTGCGTTTGCCTTTGCGAAAGTCCTTTGTGTTGTGATTCTCTTTTGACTTTTTGCGCTTGTCACGCTTGCGTTCCTTGCCGCGCGCTCGGTGCTCCTCTTGTCGCGTTTGCCGCTCGCCGGCTTCACCGAGCACGCGTCGCCCATACACGGTACGCCGCAAGATCGCCGCGTCCGTCACGGTGACGAGCATTCGATCGCCAAGGCCGATGACCTCGCCCGAACGCGCGGCACGAGCCAATAGGCCATCGTCGTCGATCACGAAGTGTGGTCCCAAGTCTTCGGTGCGCACGAGCACATCGACGAACGGATCGCCCAGCGTGACGAATGCGCCTTTGCCCACGAACGCGGAAACTGCACCTTCGAACGACTCACCAATGCGATCGATCATGTAAAAGCATCGGTACACGTCGACAATCTCCCGCTCGACTTCCATCACGCGCCGCTCGGCCATCGATGACTGCGACGCGGCCAAGGCAAGCTGCTCGGTCTTGGCAACATGGGCAAGCGCCATGCTTCGTGCGCGCTCATCGTGTTCGAGCGCCGCATGCACGATGCGATGCACGACAAGATCTGGGTAGCGCCGGATGGGAGAGGTGAAATGCAAGTACGCCTCCGACGCGAGGCCGAAGTGCCCAAGGTTCGACACGTCGTACGCGGCCTGCTTCATGGAACGAAGAAGGAGGTTGTTCAGGACGTCGGGCAGCGTGAGCCGCGAGAACATCTTGAGCAGCTTCGACAGTGCCTTTGGTGTTTGCGTGGACTCGACATCAAACTCGACACCAAGCCGTTCGCACATGGCGCTCAGCCGATCGAGCTTCTTCGGATCTGGAGGCAGGTGCACACGGAAGACGCCAGGCAAGCCGCGGTCGAGCAGCCATCGCGCAACGACTTCGTTGGCGAAGATCATGAGCTCCTCGATGAGCTGGTAGGCCTGCTTCACGCCGGGGTCTTGTGCGCGCCGAGTGATTGAAGTGGGTTTGCCTTCGGCGTCGAGCTTCACGACGACCTCGGGCAGATTGAAATCGAGCGCGCCTCGTTTCATGCGCCGCGCGCGAAGGCGCTGCGAACACTCGTAGGCAACGCGCAATCCTTCGACCATTTTTTCGGCCATGGGCTGCCGCGGCGGCTCGCTAGACAGGCCGAGCGCTCGCGCCACGCCGCCGTACGTGAGCTTCGCTGCACTTTTCATGAAGCCGCGCACGACGCGTGATTTTTTCACACGCCCTTTTGCATCGAGCTCGGCGTGTACGCAAAGACAGAGCCGCACGACGTTGGGCAAAAGTGAGCAGAGATTCGACGACAGTGCGCGCGGCAGCATTGGGATTGCGCGATCGGGCAAGTAAATGCTGCACCCACGTGCGCGCGCCTCGTCGTCGATCTGCGTTCCGGGTTGCGCGTACGAGCTTACGTCGGCGATCGCGACCCAGACTTCGTAGCCGCCCGCAGGCGTGCGCGCGACCCACACCGCGTCGTCGTGATCGCGCGCGTCCTCGGGATCGATCGTTGGCAGCTCGAGGTGCGTGAGATCTTCTCGCCCCTCGAGCATGGAAGCGGGGACTTCGAGCCCGAAAGCTTCGGCCTCGTCGATCGCGAGCTCGGAGTGCACCTCGCTCACCTGTGCGAGCAGGAGAATTTTCTTGATCTCGACGGCAAGCTCGCCCGGTGCGCCGAGCACCGCGAGAATTTTGCCTTCGGGATTTTCGTCCTGCAACGATGGGAAGCGTGTAATTTGCACAATAACGACTTGACCGTCGAGCCCGCTGTTGCCTTCGCCACTTTGCCGATCGACATGTAACGAGAGAGCAATGGGGCCTCGCACGCGTGGATCGTCTGGTTCAACCCAAGCGCTTTTTCCGCGACGCCGGAGAATGCCCGAGATGCGCTGGTTGCCGCGCTCGAGGATCTCGGTGATGTGTCCCTCCGCACCGCGTGCCCCTCGCGCGGTGATCTCCATGGCAACGCGATCGCCGTGCATGGCGCCCGAAAGGCCATCAGCCGGGATGAATACGTTGTCTCCGGTTGCCGTGGAACTCGCCACGAAACCAAAACCGCGCGGGTTGACGCTGAGGATGCCTTCGCGACGCTCGTTGCTTTTGCGGCTGCTATGTTGGCGTGCGCGCATTTTCTCGGGCTGCGTGCGAGGCAGGGGCTTTTTCATCGTTTCCCCTCCTACCACGATAGCCGGAAGGACTTTCGGCCGTCGTGCCACGCGATATCTTCTGCCTCGTCGCCATGCGCAAGCATCTGTCCTTCTGCCTGGTCATTGCCTTTTCGATTCTGGCACTCGTCGTAAGCGCCATTCTGTTCATCGATTACGTCAAGCCGCAGGCTGTGTTCTGCGACGAACAAGGCGGTTGCGGAGCCATGAAGCATACGAGTATCGCTTACCCGTTTCGTGTGCCTGCACCGGTCTTTGGTATCTCTGGGTTTCTCGCCATCGCGCTGACTCAGCTCGCGGCTGGTCGCCGTGCGCGCATTGCGCAAGCCGTGCTCGCCGTAACCGGCGCCCTCGTTGCGCTCTACTTTCTTTACGTGCAAGCGACGATGAAAACGGTCTGTCCGTATTGCGCCGTTGTCGATGTCTCGGCGCTCGTCATCGCCGGGCTTTCCATCGCGCGCCTCGTTCGCGGCACCGATCCGCCTGCTGGCAAAATGATTCCAGGCGGCACGGCCATCGCGCTTGCTGCCAGCATCGCGATCCCCATTGGCATCGGTGTCACGAAAAGGCCGCTGCAAGGCAACGTTCCCGATGTCATCATGCAAGAGATCCGCGAGGCTCCTCGCGGCAAGCTCACCGTCATCGACTTTGCCGACTTCGAATGCCCGCATTGTCGCAACGTGCATCGCGAGCTCGCGGCGCTGCTCGAGGAGCACAAAGACAAAATTTACCTTGTTCGCAAGCATGTTCCTCTTTCCATGCATCCGCATGCAATCAACGCGGCGCGCGCAGCGGTGTGCGGCGAGCTTATGGGCAAGCGCGATGAGATGGCCGATGCGCTTTTCGTCGCGGGCGATCTGTCACCCGCGGGCTGCGAGGCCATTGCCAAGGATCTCCACCTCGACATCGAGAAGTTCCGCGCGTGCGTGGAATCACCGGCCACCCGAGCACGCATTGAAGCCGACCGCGCCACCTTTCAAGCAGCTCACGGTCGCGGCCTGCCCACGCTTTGGTTTGGCACAACGCAGCTCGTAGGTGCTCACGACCGCGATACATTGCGCAAGGCCCTTGAAAGTTCCCTCAAAGAGCTTGAAGAGCCTAAACGCTAATGTTCGTGCCGCTCGGCTCTCGCGATCCGCGCTAAGATCCGCACTCTATCCAACAATACTCTCGGCTTTGGTACATTTTCTATCGAGGTTTTGCCTCATGAAATTGCGTTCCCATTCGCCTCTGCGCGTTCTCGTTCCTGCGGTTGCTCTCGTTCTTTCTGCCGGCACCGCCTGCTCTTCCGGCGGCCGGCGCGTTGTACGCGGCGCCGATGATCCAAGTGTCGACGCCCCGGCGCTGTCGACCCGGCTCGACAAGGAAGATGTGCAGCGCGCGCTGTCCCAAACACTCAACAAACTGCGCGTCTCGCCGGTCATGAACGAGTGGCGCTCGTCGAGTCCGCCACCGAATGTGGCGGTGTTCCCCTTTGCGAACGACACCAGCGAGCACATCGACTCCATGCTGGGCGCCATGCTGAACGAAACCGAGACGTGGCTCGTCGAATCGAACGTAGTGCAAATGCTCGCGCACAACCGACAGAATGACATTATTTCTGAGGTCGAGGGTCAGCAGAATCCAGTTTTCAATCCAGCGCATGCCGCAAGGTATGGCAGGCAGCTCGGCGCCAAATACTTCATTACAGGCAAAGTTTCAGCCTCCGACGAGCGCACCCGGGGTATGCGTCGTGTGCAATACTTCGTCTTTTTTCAGGTTATCGAGGTTGAAACGAGCGCCATCAAGTTCCAAGCGAAAACGTACATCACGAAAGCCATCGAGTAACCGCGTGAGCAGCCGCGCCGTGCGTTTCCCTCGCTGTTTTCGAATCGCGTCGTGCCACCAGGTATTCGCCAAGGTATTTGGCGTTGCAGCCCTCGTGGTGGCGCCATGGCTCCTTGGCTGCGCAGGGCATTCCGAGCGCACGCTGCCCATGCGTACGGCGCTCGACGCGGGCGATGCGAAAGGCGCGATTCGGATGCTCAATCACGAGCTCGATGTTGCGAATAGCAAAGAGCTACCAGAAAATATCCATGGCGATCATGCCATTCTCGTTCTCGACCGAGGCAGCATCCAGCAAGGGATCGCCGAATTTCCCCTGTCGAAACGCGATTTCGAAGCGGCCGACAAAGCCATCGACATGCTCGATCTCGCGCACAACGCGGGCGACTCGATTGGCGAGTACATCTTCAGCGGATCGTCGGGCAAATATCGGGCTCCTCCCTACGAGAAGCTCATGATCAACACGCTGAACATGCTCAATTACCTTGAAACGCGCGACCTCAACGGCGCGCGAGTGGAGGCACGCCGCCTAAGCGTCATTCAGAATTATTATCGCGATTCGCTTGCGCAGCAAGACAACCCCGTGCTCGGCTTGGGAAGCTTGCTTGCGGGTTTTGCTTTCGAAAAGAGCGGCAGCACCGACGAGGCTTTGCGCTACTACGACGAGGCACTTGCGTTCACCGGCTTTGGCACGCTCGAAGACGCCGTGCAGCGGCTTGCTCGGCAAGGCACCTACCGGAGTCCGCGCATCACTTCGATCTTGTCGAATGTGGAAAAGAAAGCGCCGCAAGACAATGACACCGGCGACGTGCTCTTCGTCGTCGGCTACGGGCGCGTTCCGCACAAAATTCCTCAGCGTATCCCAATTGGCCTTGCGCTTACCATGTTCTCGGGCTCACTTTCCCCGGGCAACGTTTCGGCGGCCAATCGGCTTGCGGCGCAGGGGCTTGTAACATGGATTAATTTTCCATCGCTCGCGCCAGGGAAAGGGAATCACGAGATCCCGTGGTGCCGTATCGACGGCAGTGACGTGCCCCTGGAAGAAGCCGTCAATGTCGATCGTGAAGTGCGCACGGAGTGGAAGAAAATCGAAGGCAAAATCATCGTGAGTGCCATCACTCGCCTCGTTGCACGCACGGCACTTGGCCAGGGAATCAACACGGCAGCTGGCAACAGCATTTTCGGTGTGCTCGCATCGCTTGGTACGCAGGCCACACTTACAGCGCTCGACACGCCCGACACACGAAGCTGGGAAACATTGCCGGCGCGCGTTGCCGTGGCGCGCGTGCGCTTGCCGGCAGGCAAGCACAGCGCGATCATCGACGCGCGTGGATGGCAACGCAGTCAGGAATTCGTGGTCGAGAAAAACGGGTGGGTGGTGATCTCGCTCATGGCTTTACGGTAACCGCTTTCGATTTGGCGCGATCTCTTCGTTGGCGGCTCCGGTCCGGTCCTCAAAGCGCAAGGAGGCTGTTCCGGTCCGGTCCTCGCCGACCGCCTCGATCTCGCGCCAACTTGAAAGCGGTCTAAAGGACGGTCAGTGCCGCTTATTGTGTTTGGCGACCAGTGCCAGATAGTCCGGTATGGGGGTTGGCTCGTCTGACATGGGGCCTCTGCGTGCACGCTCGGCGTAGGGCTCGAGCCCTTCGACCATCGTACAGACTTCGTCTTTCGCCGTTGCCGTTGGGTCGACCTGCCAATCGCCGAGCGCGCATGCGAGATCGTCCAGGCGATGGCCACGCAGATGCCCGCGCATCACGAGATCGCCGTAGCTGCGTGCGAGCGCGTCGCCGTCGAAGCGATGCTGCGTGACGAGTTCGGCGGCCACGCGAAGCACGCTGCTCGCACGGAGCCGCCCATCTTCGAGAAGCACGAATGCGGCTTGAAGATAATTATAAAATGGCACGACCCTTGGACCATAAACGTGGAAATCGCCCGGTGGTGTTTGCTGCTCGAGATGAATGAAAACGCGCTCGACCACCTCGTGCGAGGTTGCCAAAGTGCGTACGTAATTCGATATTTGCTCGCGCACGTCGTCGTAAACGCGACCGCGCTTGCAGATTTCATTCACCAGATCCTCTTTCGCGCGGCCAGCCATGATGTCGGCGTACAGCGAATAGACGAAAGCGTCGGCCTCGGCGTCGTCGCCGAAAAGCGTTTCGTGCACCTCGCTCGAGGCAGGGCCAGCGTTGCTGCGCTCGTTCAACAAAGCCGGGAGCTTGTAACCAAGCTGGTCGCGCAGCGCGCGAAAACGTAGCCTTAGCAAGTTTTTCAGGTTTGGTTTGAGAACAAAGCTGTCCCAAACAATGCCATCGAGGCGAAGCTTGTCTTCGAGTCGTCGGCGCATTTGCTCGGGCGAGCCGGACAAGATGTGAATCGACACACCCATCTTCGACAGCTCGCGGAGGAGTGTGGCTGCACCTGGGTTCGTGCGTTTTTCGTCGGCGCGCTCGAACGCGGTGCGAAGCAGATCCCCCACGGTTTCGAATTCTGTGCGCAGATAGGTTTTGTCGAGATCCCAGCGCGAGATGTGGCTCACACCACGGCTCAATCCTTCTTCCGGCAAGTCCACGGAAGCCGGCTGATGCGCTGGATGCGCAGCGTCGTGGACGTCGTCTTGAGCACCGATTTCCCTCGGTGTAGAAGGCGGCTTGTCGCTCGGCATCGCAGCGCTATGGTACTTCAGGGTTGCTGAAGTGAACCGTGAAATTTGGCCGGAGTCGTTGCGTTCGATCGATCGCTGTTCGCCGGAGCGCCCGAGTGATCTTCATGCGCTGCTCGAGTCACACTTCGGTTTTTCGTCGTTTCGCTCGCAGCAGGAAGATGTTTGTCGTGCGGTTCTAGCGGGCAAAGACGTCGTTTTAGTGATGCCCACTGGCGCTGGCAAATCGCTCTGCTACCAGCTTCCTGGCATTGCGCGTGGCGGAACCACGCTTGTCATCAGTCCGCTCATTGCGTTGATGGAAGATCAAGTCGCACAGCTCGCCGCGCGCGGTATTGCGGCCGAGCGCATTCACTCGGGGCGGAGCCGGCTCGATTCGCGTGCATCATGCAAGCGTTACCTCGAAGGGGCGCTCGATTTTCTTTTCATCGCACCCGAAAGGCTGCGTGTGCCAGGGTTTCCAGAGATGCTTGCGCGGCGCAAGCCCACGCTCGTGGCCGTTGATGAGGCGCATTGCATCTCTCAGTGGGGTCATGACTTTCGTCGCGACTACCGCATGCTTGGTGCACATCTTCCTCGGCTTCGCCCGGCACCCATCATCGCGCTCACGGCCACAGCCACACCGGCCGTGCAGAACGACATTGCCGCCGAGCTCGCGCTCTGTGCCCCCTTGCGTTTCATCCATGGATTTCGTCGAACCAACATCGGCGTCGAGATCGTAACGCGCAGTCCCAGCGAACGTGCCCGCGTGGTCTGTCGCGTACTTGGCGACGGCGGGCGGCGGCCTGCCATTGTGTATGCGCCAACGCGTAGTAACGCCGAAGATCTCGCCAAAGAGCTCTCACGTTCGATTTCGGTCGCCGCTTACCACGCGGGCCTCAGCGCCGAGGTACGCGAGAATGTGCAGCAACAATTTCTCGAAGGAAAAATCGATTGCATCGTTGCCACGATCGCATTCGGCATGGGAATCGACAAGGCCAACGTTCGCACTGTGATTCACACCGCGCTGCCCGCAACCATCGAGGGCTACTACCAAGAGATCGGCCGCGCCGGTCGCGATGGCAAGCCGTCGAGAGCCCTGCTTCTTCATTCGCCGGTCGACACGAAGATCCACGCGTTCTTCCTCGAGCGCGACTACCCCCAAACCGAGATTCTTTCAGACATTACGAAGCACTTGGCGCACGACAATTTGCCTTTGGGCGATCTCGAAGCGCATTGTAACCTCGCGCCCGAGATTTTTGCGCGAGCGCTCGACAAGCTTATCGTACACGGTGGTGTCGTGGTCGAAGGCGGCATGGTCCGCGCGGGCACCGGCAATTGGCGGAGCGCCTACGAGCGTCAGCGCGATCACAAACGCGAGCAGCTCGACAAAATGCGCCGTTTCGCGGATAAGCCAATGTGTCGGATGCTCAGCATGGTGGAACACTTCGGAGATCAGAACGACACCGGCGAGCCGTGTGGGATCTGCGACGTGTGCGCGCCCACGGCATGCATCGCCGAATCGTTTCGCGCGCCACGTGCTGCCGAGCAGGCTGCCGCAACGCGCATTCTCGAGGCTCTTCGCGAGCGCGATGGGCGGGCGGTGGGGCAACTTCATCGCGATGTGTTCGCCGATGGTTCACTCGACCGCCGCGCGCTCGAGCACGTTCTCGGTGCACTTGCTCGCGCCAACGCCGTTCGTATCGCGTCCGACTCTTTCGTCAAAGACGGTGTCACAATTCCTTTTTTTCGCGTGTGGCTTGCAGGCAAATCGCATGGAAGCGCGTTGCCATCGGACATGCGGATTGTGGGCGACAGTGCGCAGCGAACAGGTAAGGTCCGGCGGCGCGCGAGAGCTTAGCGGGACGAAGTCCCGGCAGTAATGTTAGGTGGTCTACGAGGGAGTGCTCGCCCAGGAGTTTGAGAACAGCTCGGCCTGCTGCAGCACGGTGTTTGCCGCTGCCTCCTGCTTGTCGGGAGGGTAGCCGTACCTGCGCAAAATGCGCTTCACAATGACGCGCAGGTTGGCCCGGACCGACTCTTTCACCATCCAGTCGATGGAGACATTCTGCTTTACGGTGCTGACCAACTCGCGCGCAATGGTGCAAAGCATTTCATTGCCAAGCACTTTCACAGCACTGTCGTTCACTTCGAGCGCATCGTAGAAAGCCAACTCATCGCTCGTGAGCCCCAACTCCTCTCCGCGCTTCTGGGCGGCCTGTATGTCCTTGGCGAGCCCGATCAACTCCTCGATGATCTGTGCGGATCCGACGGCGCGATTTTGGTAGCGACGCACGGACTTCTCGAGAAGTTCTGCGAACGAGCGCGCCTGGACGAGATTGTGTTTGGAGCGCGCCTTCACCTCGTCGTCGAGCAGTTTGCGAAGCAGCTCCACAGCGAGGTTCTTGTGCTGCATGCCGCGCACGTCCGCGAGAAACTGGTCTGAGAGGATGGAGATGTCGGGGTTCTTCAGACCCGCAGCAGCGAAAATGTTGATGACCTGATCGCTCGCGATTGCCTTCGATACGATCTGCCGAATGGCATAGTCGATGGCGCCCGCCGACCTCGTGTCGCCGATCTGCGTTTTGGCAATCGCAGATCTCACGGCCTGGAAGAAGCCGACATGGTCGCGAATACGGATCGCCTCCTCGTGAGGCACCGCAAGAGCGAATGATCGCGACAGCTCGGTCACGACTTGGAGCAGTCGGTCTTTGCCGCTTTCTTGCGCAAGTACGTGCTCGCACGCAGCGGGTAGCAGAGAGAGCCGCGCACCGGGTGATCCCTCCGTCCACGCACTCCAATCGAAGCCGTGGAAGATCTCCAAGCAGACTTCGTAGCGTTCCAGCATGAGCGCCACGGCCTGCGCCTTATCGAACGCGGTTTCGCCGTAGCCGCCGCTCTCTGTGTATGTGTGAAGGGCTTTCTTGAGTTGGTCGGCGAGGCCCAAGTAGTCGACGACGAGGCCACCGGGCTTGTCGCGAAACACGCGATTCACGCGCGCAATGGCCTGCATGAGGCCGTACCCCTGCATCGGCTTGTCGATGTACATGGTGTGCATGCATGGGGCGTCAAACCCCGTGAGCCACATGTCGCGCACGACAACGAGCTTGAGCGGATCGCTCGGATCCTTGAAGCGCTTGGCGAGTCGTTCTCGCTCTTGCTTCGTACGAATATGCTGTTGCCAGTCGCTCGGATCCGAGGCCGAGCCGGTCATCACGATCTTGATCGCACCCTTGTCGTCGTTTTCGGCGTGCCATTGAGGACGCAGCGCTACGAGCGCGTTGTACAGGTCAACGCAAATGCGGCGACTCATGCAAACGAGCATCGCCTTGCCGTCGATCACTTCGAGACGCGCTTCGAAGTGTCGTACGAGATCCTTGGCGATGAGTGCGAGCCGACGATCGGTACCGACCAAGGCTTCGAGCGCAGACCATTTCGTCTTCAGCTTCTCGCGACCTGCCAGTTCCTCGCCCTCGGTCACCTCGTCGAAGGCTTCGTCGAGGTGCGGCAGTTCCTCTTTCTTCAGCGCTAGCCTAGCGAGGCGACTCTCGTAGTAGATGGGGACCGTGGCGCCGTCTTCGACCGCACGATGGATGTCGTAGATGCTGACGTAGTCACCGAAGACCGCGCGCGTGCTCTTGTCGGCCGCTTCGATGGGCGTGCCGGTGAAGCCGATAAACGACGCGTTTGGAAGCGCATCTCGCATGTGGCGAGCGAAGCCGTCGATGAACTCGTACTGGCTTCGGTGCGCCTCATCGGCAATGACCACGATGTTCGAGCGGTTTGAAAGCAAAGGAAACGAGTCGCCTCTCGTTTCCGGCATGAACTTTTGGATCGTCGTGAACACGATACCGCCCGATGCGACCCTGAGCAGTTCACGCAAGTGAGCACGGTCTTTCGCTTGCTCCGGCCTTTGGCGAAGGAGATCTTTGCAGCGTGCGAACGTGCCGAAGAGTTGCTCGTCAAGGTCATTGCGATCCGTGAGCACGACGAGCGTTGGGTTCCGCATTGCCGGGTGCAGCACGACTCGGCCCGCATAGAACGCCATTGTCAGGCTCTTGCCCGAGCCCTGGGTGTGCCAGACGACGCCCACACGGCGATCGCCTTGCAACGATGACGCCGTGAGGGTCGCGTCGAGGGCACGCGCCACGGCGTGAAATTGGTGGTAGCCCGCCATTTTCTTGATAGCGGTGTCGCCGTCGTTCTCAAAGACAATGAAATAGCGAAGCAGATCGAGCAGCCGCCGCTTGTCGAAGACGCCGCGGATCAGCACTTCGAGTTGAGGCATTGTTTTCGGCGCAAGCTCCTCGCCATCTATGGTGCGCCACGGGGAGAAGCGCTCTCTGTTCGACGATAGCGTGCCGATGCGTGCGTCGAGCCCGTCGCTCACGACAAGGAGCTCGTTGAAGACAAAGAGCGCGGGCAGCTCTTGCTTGTAGGTTTGGAGCTGCTGAAACGCATTCCAGATCGTGGCGTTCTCGGAGGCTGCGTTTTTCAGCTCGATGACGGCGAGCGGCAGGCCGTTGACGAATATAACGATGTCGAGACGACGATTGTGCCCGCCTTCGGTGACGGTGAACTGATTGACGACGAGCCAGTCGTTGTTGTCTGGCGCGTCGAAGTCGACGACGCGCACCGGATCGTAGCCGATGGTGCCATCGGGCCGTAGGTACTCTACGCCGACGCCGTTGACGAGGTAGTAGTGTAGCTCGCGGTTCGCATCGATCAGCTGGGCAGACGAGATGCGCGTGAGTTTGCGAAAGGCTTCGTCGATGCCCTCCGGTGAAACGGTGGAATTCAGGCGTGTGAGCGCCTCGCGAAGACGGTTTGCGAGCACCACGTCGGCGTACGAACTCCGTTCAGCAGCGGGCTCGCCAGGCGCGATGGTGGGGCCCGCAACGGCGGTGTAGCCCAGCGCGGCGAACCATTCGAGCGCAGCTTTTTCAACGACGGATTCGGTGAAGGCGGTCACGGCTTCTTCTTCTGCTTCGGGGCCTTCGACACGGCGGCGGCCGTAAGGCCTGTCGCAGCGAAATGCATCTTGTTCTGCATCTTCGCGAAGAAGATTTGAGCCTCGCGATCTCTCTCTCCGTAATCGGAGGCGAGGGCGAAGATCTCCCGCACGCGCTGATAGACGCGCGCCTCGCTCGCGCGGATCTCGCGGATGCGCGCGAGCAATTCGTCGAAGTAGTCTGCGATCCGGTCGGTTCGCTTCAGTCGCTGATCGTCGAGCGTGAATCCTTTGACGAGATACTCGGTGAGTCGGGCGGTCGCCCACTGTCGGAACTGCGTGCCGCGATGACTCCGCACGCGGTAGCCAACGGCGAGCACCACGTCGAGGTTGTAGTGTTCGATCTCGCGAGAAACCGAGCGATTCCCTTCGGTTCGAACTATCCGGAATTTCCGGATAGTTGCTTCCCGGCTTAGCTCGTCCTCCTCGTAAATATTCACGAGGTGCTCGTTGATGGTGCGTACATCCTTGTCGAACAACTCGGCGATCAGGGACTGCGTCAGCCAGATCGTCTCGCCCTCGAAGCGGCACTCGATGCGGGTCCGGCCATCCTCGGTTTGATAGAGGATCAACTCGGATTTGGGAGGCGGCTGGGAGGTCATCGCCAGTCATCCATAATGCGCATGACGCGAGTTGTTCCCAAAATGGAAACAAGTGGGTTTTCGCTATCCGACGCCCATTGCGCGGGATTGTCACGGACGTATTGGCGGATGTGATTCAATGAGTCTTCATCGCGGATGATGTGCTCGTAGTAGTTGCGCTGCCACAGGCGACTCTGGAATGGCGTCCATCCGGCATGGCGAACACCATCGATGTACCGCTTCATCGTCAACGTCTTGAATCGTTGGACAACGACGCCCAAGGACATTGTACCAGCCAATGCAGGGCGGCCACGGGGGGCCGCCCCTACGAATACGTTGTCCCGCGCACCTACGGGGCGGCCACGGGGGGCCGCCCCTACGAATACGTTGTCCCGCGCACCTACGGGGCGGCCACGGGGGGCCGCCCCTACGATTACGTTGTTGGCTGTAGGGGCAGGCCCCTGTGCCTGCCCTGCGTTGTGTCCTGATTCGACCGATAACACCACGATGCCGTGGAGGTGATTTGGCATGACGACGAAATCGTCTGTTGCGACGCCGGCATAGTGCGCAGATAACCCATTCCACACCTCGGCGATCATTCGTCCTGCATCATTCAATCGCATCTCTCCGTCGACGATCTCACCGAATAGACACGCCCGTTGGTGGGCGCAGATCGTTACAAGATAGGCCCCTGTCCGCGCGTAGTCGTAGCCTTTCATGCGGATGGACCTGCGGTGATGGCGAGCGCGGTCGAAGGCCATCACGCCAATTCCACTTCTTTTTCGGCATCGGCAACCGAAAGTTCGCCTGAGAGCAGGCGCGGCAACAGCTCGTCGCGAAGCCGCGCAAGGTGGTTTCCCTCAACCTCGTTCGCAGCGATCCTTTGCATATTCACCGAAACGGCTTCACCAAAGCGTCGCGTCAGAGCTTGCGGCGGAACAAGACAGCGCAGCGTCCCAAGCCGCACGCGACCCAGCTCGGTCTGACCCGTTGAACCTTCGCCGAGCGCTTCGATTTCGGACTCTCGCTCAATGAGGCTTGAACCGAGAAACAACGGGTCAACACTCGAAGCGGCACGGACGATCGTGACGTGAGAGTCGACGATCGTATCCTCAGGAAGGAACCAGACTTGTGCAACACGACCGAGTGTCCCAACTCCGGTTGAGTTGATCAGAATATCCAAGTCTCGGACCAATTTATTGTCGATGCTCTTTCGTGCCGGATCGTGTCGACGTGTCTTGCTGAAGTCGACCCGATGATCACGAATGCACTTTTGGTTAAGAACGCAAACACCTCCGACTTCAAGATATGCCGGTCCGATACCTCGAGTCAGATGCGAGGAGAGCTCATTCAACGGAGCGATGCACCACCCCCTCGGAATCAACCCCAACTCCGACTCCACAAACTCGCTCGGAAACAGCTTCGCTGTCTCCGCATCCATCCCGCTCGGCGCGCGACCTTTGGCTTTCTCGTGCACCGGGTCGAAGTCGACGAACCACGACTTGAAGAGCGCCCGCGCCATCGCCTCTAGCGTCTCGTTCATCCGGCGATTCAGTTCGATTTTGTCGTCGAGGGTGCCGAGGATGCGAGCGATTGCGCATTGCTCGGCGAGCGGCGGGACTTCCAATTCTCGCATATACACGGCCGCACGGGTCGTTGATGGAATCGGCGAACCATCATCGATCTCGCCGAGTTTGTGATACTTGATAGCATAGTATAACCATTTAATATCCATTTCATATTTCGGCACAACGAAATACGCTGTGTCGATAACGAAAAAGGATTTGGCTGAAAATTCAACTCCTCGATAGGCTCCTTTTCGACCAAGAATAACGCCAGGTCCTTCAACCAATGGCTGATGAGTCCAGCCAATGGGGCCGTTGCTCCCGTACACGCGATATGGACCGGTCGAAGATGCGTGACTTCTCAACGCTTTACCATATTCGAGCGAGACTTCGTCTCCCCAAGTTGATTGGCGCCACTCACCCCCCATACCCCAACCCCCTCAAATTCTCCCGAATCTCCTTCTCGAGCCGCGCACCCTCCTTGAATTGCTCCTCCAGCGTCGCCACAAGCCGCTTCATCTTCTCGTCGAATGGCTCGCCATCGTCCTCGATCTCTTCGGCACCAACGTAACGCCCCGGCGTGAGCACGAACTGGTGCGCCGCGATCTCTTCGGTCGAAGCAGACTTGCAGAAACCCGGCACGTCCTCGTACTTGTCGGGGGCGTCACCACGCCAGCGATGGTACGTGTCAGCAATCTTCGCGATGTCGTCGTCGGAGAGCTCGCGGTGCACGCGATCGACCAGCGTTCCGAGCTTGCGTGCGTCGATGAAGAGCGTTTCCTTCTGGCGGTTGCGCATCTTCTTGCCGCGTCCGCCGAGCCCGTTCTTCTTGTCGCGCGCCAGAAACCATAGGCAAACCGGGATCTGCGTCGAGTAAAAAAGCTGCCCAGGCATGGCCACCATGCAGTCGACGAGATCTGCCTCGACGATGGCCTTGCGGATCTCGCCCTCGCCCGACTGCTGCGACGACATGCTGCCATTCGCGAGCACAAAGCCCGCAATGCCTGCGGGCGCGAGGTGATGGAGAAAGTGCTGTACCCAGCCGAAGTTGGCATTACCAGCGGGCGGCACGCCGTATTTCCAGCGCACGTCTTCTTTTAGGCGCGGCTGGCCCCAATCGCTGTCGTTGAAGGGCGGGTTGGCCAGCACGTAGTCTGCCTTGAGATCCTTGTGGCCGTCGGCATGGAAGGTGTTGCCATGGACGATGTTCGCGTCGATGCCGCGAATCGCAAGGTTCAACTTCGCGAGGCGCCAGGTCGTGTGGTTGGACTCCTGGCCGTAGATGCTCACGTCGCCAACGCGCCCGCCGTGCGCCTCGACGAACTTCTCGCTCGAGACGAACATGCCGCCCGAGCCACAGCATGGATCGAACACGCGTCCCTTGTAGGGCGCAAGCATCTCCACGAGCACGCGAACCACGCCGCGCGGTGTGTAGAACTGGCCACCGTTCTTTCCCTCGGCAGCCGCAAACTTGGTGAGGAAATACTCATAGACACGACCCAGCACGTCGCGAGAGCGATTCTCTTTGTCGCCAAGGCCGATGGTTCCGACGAGATTGATAAGCTCTCCGAGGCGCGTTTTGTCGAGCGCGGGGCGGCCGTAATCTTTCTGGAGCACGCCCTTGAGTGTGTTGTTGTCATGCTCGATGGCAACCATTGCGTCGTCCACCAACTTGCCAATCGTAGGCTGCGTGGCCCTGCCCTGAAGGAACGACCAGCGCGATTCCTTTGGTACCCAGAAAATGTTGTCCGCCAAGTACTCGTCGGGATCTTCCGGATCGGCACCGAACTTCGTGTCTGCTTCGAGAGAGGCGTGCTTCTCCTCGAAAGCATCGGATATGTATTTCAGGAAAATGAGGCCAAGGACAACATGCTTGTACTCGGCCGCGTCCATGTTGTTGCGAAGCTTGTCCGCCATCTGCCACAGCTTCTCTTCGAAGCCGACGATGGCGTCGGAAGCATCCGCGCCGCTCTTCGTTCGAGGAGGCGCTGCCGGTTGCCGCCCTCGCCTCTTCGTGCCGCTATCGCTCGTGGCCATCACGGCTTCGTATTCCAGACCGTCGCAAGGCTCAACGATCGTGCGGTAGCGAGGCGCGCGAGGCCCTCTAAGAAATGATCTCGTAGTCCTCGATCACGGGGTTCGCGAGCATCTCGTCGGCCATTTTCGCGAGGCGATCTTTCATGCCAAGGCTGGCGGCGTCATTATCGACGGCGTCGATGTCCATCTCAATGAGTTTGCCCACGCGGACCGTGCGAACGCCTTCGAAACCAAGCTTGCCAAGGGCGCGGCGCACGGCATCGCCTTGGGGATCGAGAACCTCGGATTTCAACCGGACGAGCACGGTGACCTTCATTGTTGAATCTTTCCAGGCAGCAATTATGTGTACAGTCCAAGGTTCTTTGCGATGCGGGCGAGCGGCGGGCTTGTGTCGGGCTCGAAAGGAGCGGCCGTGATGCGCTCGAACGCTTCGATATATCGCTTGGCGGCGCCGATGCGAATCTCGGGCGGCAGCGGCGGTGGTGTGCCGTTGCCTTGGTAGCCGAGCGCCGTGAAGTAGCGACGCACGAAATCTTTGTCGAGCGGTTCGGGATCGAGGCCCGCGGCGAAACGCTCATCGTACGTGCCGGACAGCCAGAAACGCGATGAGTCGGGCGTGTGGATTTCGTCGATGACGACAAGGTCGCCGGAGGCCGTTTTTCCGAACTCGTACTTCGTGTCGACGAGGATGAGCCCGCGCTCGGCGCAGATCGTTTGCCCGGCCTCGAACAGGGTCATGGCCATGGTAGCGGCGGCGTCGAAATCGTCGGCGGAGATGGTATCGTTCGCGAGGCTAGCGAGAATGTCTTCGCGCGAGGCGCTTACGTCGTGCGCGCCATGTGCGGCCTTCGTTGCTGGCGTGAGCAGCGGACGCGCAAGCTTTTGGTTTTTCTTGAGGCCGTCGGCAAGAGCATGCCCACAAAAGCTTCGCTTGCCTGCCGCGTAGTGTGTCCACATGCTCGTTGACGTTGAGCCCGTGATGAACCCGCGTACGACAAATTCGACCGGCAGCGGCTTGCACTCGATGCACTCGAGCACGTTCGGATCGGGCACGCGCACGAAATGGCTTTTTATGATGTTCTTCGTTTTCTCAAACCAATAAGCCGCAATAAGATTTAATATTTGTCCTTTAAACGGAATGGTTCCCAAAACCTGATCGAATGCGCTGATTCGATCGGTGACAACGATGAAGCGCTCGTTACCGCGGCTGTAGTTGTCGCGAACTTTGCCTTCGTAGCGCACGCCAAGACCCTCGAAGTGCGTAGCTTCGAGGGTGTGATCGAGGTGGGCTCTCAGTAGATCGCCTGTGACCTTCATTGCAGCTGCCAATCACTTACTTCGTGAGGCGTATGTCAACGCGGCGATCTTTTCGCCAGCCCTCTTCGTCTTTGCCCGTTGCGTCGAGCGCACCGCGCGATGTTTCGCGCATTTTGTCGGCCTGAACGCCGAGATGACCCAAATACGTGTGCACCTGACGCGCGCGCTTGGCCCCAAGCGTCATGTTGTACTCGGTTTCACCGCGTGGATCGGCGCGGCCAACGAGATCGACGGTGCGGCCTGTGAGCGGGCCTGTGGTGAGGCACTTCGCAACTGCCTCGAGCACGTTTTTCTCACCCGGCGTAAGTTCGTCGGAGTTGAAGTCGAACTTCGGAGCTTGTTCGACAGGGTTCTCGAATTTGATGTTGCACGCTTTGACAATGTCGTTGTCGACGTTCACATCCATCTTGTCGTTGTTCGGCGCCGCCCTCATGCCGGCCGATGCCGTGTCGTTGTGCGTCGTTGTTGTGTTGGCCCCAGCTACTTTCGGTGGGAGCTTTTCGTCTTCACCGCATGCGAACCCTGCGAGGGTAAAAAGAATGACGGGGGCAGCCAATATCAGGTTTTTCATGTGCTAATTTCCCTCTCGGAGGCTCGGTGGAGATGTGCAAACCCACCAGCATGCATCAATAATCCACAATCCACAGCGTGTGCCGCTTTTATTGCCCATACTTCGCGATCAACCGGCCGAGTCGCGGTACCGCCTGCTCGACGTTCTTCTTTGCCGTGCCGCGAAGCTTTTCATAGGCGCCTTTGGCCACGCCGCTTTTCGCGCGCGCTGCTTTCGCGTCAGTGATGGAAAGCAGCGCGTCGGCAACGCGACCGCTGTTCGACGAAAAGAAGTCTGCCACGGGCTTGTTCTGCGACTTCGCATCGGCAAAAATTGGCTCGAGAACTCTTGCAAACTCCGGGATGAGATCGGAAACCGTTCCCTCGACAAAGCCAGGCTTGATGCCTTTGACCGCCGCGTACCCCGCTTTGATAGCAAGCCCGGAGATCCCTCCTTTGTCTTTCACCTCGGCGTCGATGAGCGCGCAGCAATCTTTGACGATTTGGGGCTTTTGCGATTGGTCCGTAAAGGCATCGACAAGAGACATTTCTGGGCCTCGCTCGGGTGTTGAGAATGGCAAATTGCGTGAAAGAAGCAAACTTCATTAGCACATACGCGAGTCAGCGGGGATGCGCTTCGATGGCGCGCCGGTACCGTTCGCGCCGGCCCGCATCTTTGAGGATTTCGTAGGCCTCTTCGAGCACCAGAGTGATCTTGCGCACATCGCTATCGAGATCGTGCAGTCTAGGCGTAAGGATTCGCGAAGGCTCGAAGGCCCGACGAAGCTCGAGGAAGGCGCGGCGCACTTCGTAGCTCGTCGCTGATCGCATGATGCCGAGCACCGCAAAGTAGTCGCCCTCATCGACGAGTTCGAGGCGCGCACGGACTCGGGCGCGCACGGCTTGCTCGTCGAGGACCGCGTCGGATGCACTTTCCTGACGACGACCACGACGAGCAGAGTCTGGTGCATGGACGATTTCGAGCACGCCGAGAAGCGACAGCGCATACACAATCGAAACGATTTCCCCATCTGCCGTGCGCGCCAGCAAATCGCCGACGGTTTTGCCGTGAGCTTGCGACAAAAGCTCGAGTTCGAGATCGCCAATGTTGCATTTTGCAAGCATTTCGGCGCGCAGACCATCGGCGATTCGACTCGACTCGCTACCAAGCGCTTCGAGCGCCTCGTCGGACGATACAGCGCGCCGCACGAGTTCCACGAAAACCCCTGGTCCCTTGGATGTACCAAAGACGCTCAGCTCGGCGCGGATGGGAGCTGGTGGTTCGACCTCGAACGCCGCCCTGCCACCGGGCAAGCCAAGGATGACCGAGGCGATCCATTCCGCATGGGCGCGAAGTACGACCCAAAGCTCGTCGCGGCTGATCCAACCGTGAGCCACGAGCGCGGCGCCTGCATGCCGGCCGTAGGGAGGAAGTCGCGAAGTGAGCTCGTCGATCGGCTCGCGCGGCAGCTGCCCACGAGCCGCGAGGAAATGCACGAGCGACTCGTGCTTGCCGTCGGACGACGCTGTCACGAGATCGCCGTCACGCAGCACTACGCGCCGAACAACGCCATTGTGTTCAAAGCAGAGCGAGCCAGATTTGCCGAGTGCCACGCCATGCGCGAAAAACCGCCGGGCGTCGTCGGCGCTGAGAATTTCGACGGGCGCGGGTGCACGTTCCGACGGGGCGCTTGTGTCGCCCGACTGCGAACCGGTTCGTGACTCGCTGGACATGGCCCACCCGCTGCTCTCAATCTTCTTTGGCCTTCTTGGGTGCTCGAGACAGGCGCGCCACGATCTTCGGCAACCGACCCGCCAAATAGATGAGAGAAAAAATGAACGCCGAAAAAACAATCTCGCCGCGCGTCAAACCAAACATTACCCCTCTTTGTTACCATGGCAGTGCCGCGGCGCGCGCGGTGATGGACCGCCTCGATTTCGCGCCAACTTGAAAGCGGTCTGATGCCGCGATTGTTCACGGCCACCTCGTCGCTACGTTGCACACGGTGATGTTCGAAGAGATTCAGGTGAGCGAACCCATCGGCCTCGAGGCCTACGAGAGCGAAGTCCATCTGTACGCCGATGTTGCCGCTTTGCGCGCCGAGGCCACGAGGCTTGTTCCCAAGTTGCGCGGCCGAACGGTGTGGATGGTGAACTCCACCTCACAAGGTGGTGGTGTCGCCGAGATGATGCCGAAGCTCGTGAGCCTGCTCGTCGAGGTTGGCGTGCGCTGCCGATGGGGTGTCATTCGCTCTGACCGCGCGGCCTTCTTTCCGCTCACGAAACGCATTCACAACATGCTTCATGGGCAAGATGGCGGCACACTCGACGCGCACGATCGCGCTCTATTCGAATGTGTCAACCACCGCAATGCAAGCGACCTTGGCAGCATGATTGCCCCTGGCGACATTCTTGTCGTTCACGATCCCCAGCCTCTTGCTCTCGGCGCCTTGCTCAAAAAAAACCATGACATCACGACGATTTTTCGGACCCACATCGGCCTCGAGCACGAAACTCCGATAACGCAGCAAGCGTGGGCGTTTCTGAAACCGTATGCCGAAACGTACGACGCTACCGTTTTCACGGCCGAAGCCTACGTTCCGCCATTCCTTGCGGCACGCGCCACGACGATTCGCCCAAGCATCGATCCATGGAGCCACAAGAACCGCGATCTGACACCACACAAGTTGATGGGTGTATTATGCAATGCAGGATTGCAAAGGGTCACGCAACCGGTTCTCACGCCGGCGTTCGAGCATCAAGCAGTGCGCCTTGGTGAAGGCGGTGACCCACTCGAAGACATCGGGCTTTTCTTTCGTCCCATCGTCACCCAGGTTTCGCGTTGGGACAGGCTCAAGGGCTATCACCCGCTCTTGCTCGCGTTCGTCGAGCTAAAAAGGCGGCTCGCTCGCGGCGCGATTCGCCTTGGCGATCGTCATGCGCGGCGCATCGAGCTTGCGCGGCTCGTGCTCGCCGGCCCTGATCCATCGAGTATCCAAGACGATCCGGAAGCCCATGACGTTCTTCGCTCGCTCACCACGTCATACGCGGAGCTTTCACCCGAGCTCCGAAATGACATCGCCATCGTTACTTTGCCAATGCAGTCGCGCAAAGAGAACGCGCTCATTGTCAACGCCGTCCAACGCTGTTCGACCGTCATCGTGCAAAACTCGCTCGAGGAAGGCTTCGGGCTTACCGCAACCGAAGCCATGTGGAAGCGCGCTGCGGTTCTCGGCACCCACGCCTACGGTCTGCGCTGTCAAATCCGCGATGGCATTGACGGCTTGCTCACGAAAAACCCGGAAGATCCGAATGAGATTGCCGATCATCTCGACGCGCTGCTTGCCGACGGACACCTGCGCGAACTCATGGGCAACGCTGCCCAGCGCCGCGTTCATGCTGAATCGCTCGTGTTCTCGCAGGTCGCCGCCTGGCTCCGTCTTTTCGATGCGCTGTAGGGGCGCGATTCATCGCGCCCTCGGTATTGCCCAATGGAAAATGCCGCGGTCGGGCGCGATGAATCGCGCCCCTACACGTCGTCGTTGCGTGGGCGTCGCCGCTGTGCGCGAGGAACCTTGCCTTCGAGCGGTGAGCGTTGGGCTGTTGGCGTCATGTGAAAGCGGCTCGACGGCCGAGCAGCTTGATCGGCAACTTTGACCTTGTCGCGCGTTTGCTCGACGAACTTTTGCTGACTTCGAACCACGGGCGCGCCCGGCCGAAGCTGCGCGCGTACGTAAGCGCCGTTCGACTCGAGCAGCCAACCTTTGACGTTGTCAGCCCACGAGATGCCCAAGATTTCGATGAGGCGCGTGCGGATCTGCGGATCGTCGATGGGAATCATGACTTCAACGCGGCGGTGGAAGTTTCGTGGCATCCAGTCTGCGCTTGAAATGTAAACTTCGTCTTTGCCAGCATTGGCGAAATGGAAAACGCGACCGTGCTCAAGATACCGATCGATGATCGCACGCACCTCGATGTTCTCGCTGACGCTAGGCACCCGAGGTCGTAAGCAACAAATGCCACGGACAAGCAAAGAGATCGGCACGCCTGCTTGCGACGCGCGGTAAAGCGCCTCGATGACGTCTTCGTCGACGAGGGAGTTCATTTTCGCGACGATGCGTGCGGGTCTGCCATGGCGTGCATGTTCGGCCTCGCGCGCGATGAGCCCAAGGATGGCCTCGTGCAGACCAAGCGGCGCGACCACGAGCGAGTTCCACGTCGTTGGCGCGCTGTAGCCCGTGAGCAGGTTGAACAGCGACGATGCGTCGGCGCCGATGCTTGGGCGTGCCGTGAGCAGAGCGACGTCGGTGTAAAGACGCGAGGTCGTCGTGTTGTAGTTGCCCGTTGAAAGATGGACATAACGGCGAAGGCCTCCGCGCTCGCGGCGAATGATGAGCAAGCACTTCGCGTGTGTTTTTAGGCCTAATAGGCCGTAGACGACGTGCACGCCGCTTTGCTCGAGCGTGCGCGCCCAAACGATGTTCGACTCTTCGTCGAAGCGTGCTTTCAATTCAACGATGGCCGTGACTTGCTTGCCCGTTTCGGCCGCGCGCGCCAGGGCCTTGACAATGGGCGAGTCGCCGCCAGCGCGATAAAGCGTTTGCTTGATGGCGAGCACATCGGGATCTTCCGCTGCGCGCGTGATGAGTTCGACGATCGGCTCGAAAGACTCGTAAGGGTGGTGCAAAAGAATGTCGCCTTCGCGAATGACCGCGAAGATGTCGTCGGCGTCGCGCAGCGGGGCTGTGACTAGGGGGCTGTATGGGTCGTCGCGCAAGTCGCGACGCTCGTCACGCGGCACCCAGCTCATGAGATCTGCCACGTTGAGAAACGGCGTGCGGTACACGTCGCGATCCGGATCGAGCTTGAGCGCGCGAACGAGCTTGGCGAGCGAGTCTGGGCTTGGCTCGCCTGCTACCTCGAGGCGGACTGCAGCACCGCGCTCGCGGCGACGCAATTCTTGCTGGATTGTTTGAAGGAGATCTTGCGCTTCTTCTTCGTCGATCTCGAGGTCGAAGTTGCGCGTGACTCGGAAGGAATAAACGCCCTTCAACCGTACGCCTGGGAAAATGGCGCCCACGTGACGCGCGATGAGATCTTCGAGGAGCACGTACGCGTGCCGTGCTCGCCGGCCGTCGATGCGCACGCCCGATACGTCGAGCAACCGAGGTAGCATCATGGGTACTTGCACAACGCCGAAGCCAGGCTCGTTCTCGCCCTCGCGTGAGAACATGACGCCGAGGTTCAGGCTCTTGTTGCGCACGTGCGGGAAAGGATGCCCTGGATCGATTGCGATCGGCGTGAGGATCGGAAACGTTTCGTTGTGAAAGCGTTCGTCCATCACGGCGAGCAGGTCGGCCGGGAGCTCTTCGGGTTTGAGCAGAACGAACGTGCCGTCGGCGGCGAGGCGCGGCAGCAAGTTGCCCACCAGGCTAGAGGCTTGCTGCGCCATGAGCTCGTGAGCGCGCACCGAAATTTTTACGAGTTGCTCGTGTGCGGTGAGACCGTCAGCAGCAAGCTCCCCAACCTCGCCGGTGATCTGCTGCTTGAGGCCGGCAACGCGAACCATGAAAAATTCGTCGAGATTCGACGCAACAATGGCGTGAAACTTCAATCGCTCGAGCAGCGGCACAGGCTCGTTTTCAGCCTCGGCAAGCACGCGCGCGTTGAATTCGAGCCACGAGAGTTCTCGATTCAAGTAGAGCGAGGTTGCGCGCAGATCAGGCACCTGGGACGCCTGGTCGGAGGTAGCCGGCAGACTGGAGGAAGAAGAAGCGGCCTCTGGGTAGCTGGGCGCTACGGCCGGTGACGACAGCGGTGCCGGTGGAATCGATGGATCCGATGGCGCAGGGGATGGCACCGGTGCCAATGGCTTTCCGGCTGCTGCGCTGCTCGTTGCGATTGTGCCCGGCGATGCCGCCAACACCGGAGGGGGATTCGGCGTTGACGCGATTGACGCGGGCGCGCGTTCGCCTGGAATTTTCATGGCTTGTTCCACTCTACCGCGGGTTTGGCGACACGTGTGTGTGACGAAAGTGTTTCAGAGTCGATCGCGGCGCAGCCAAACGCGAATTGTATCAAAATTCGCAGCCTCGACGTAGTGTTCGAAGACCCATGCGGCCGCGGTGGGGCAGTGGACATGGAAGTCGGTGACCGCGTCGGGAAAGCTCATGAGCGGCGAGCGGCCCACAAAAACGAATGCCGGCGGTGGCGTGCGCTCGAGGCGACGGAGCAAGTCGCGCTCATGATCATCGCGCATCGCCTGAATCGTGCGCGCTTGCTCGGGCGTTGGGTGAAGCCCTTGTGGTTCGGGACTTCCGGCAAGGGCTGCGTCGACGTTGAGGTCGTAGGCGTAAATGTAAGGGGTAGCGCTTTTTCGATTGGCAAGGAAGAGCACATAAGGGTCCATGCCGTAGGTTTGCACGGCCTCTTCGGGTGTTGTTCGTGCAGCAACGAAGGCGGCGGCTTGACGGAGTGCAAACGGAAAGAAGTCGACACGCTCAAACGGCAAAAGGCGCTCTTCGCTTTCGAGCGATGCTGGGTCGCGCGCGATTGGAACGGGTGGGTAGGGAAGGCGTTCGAGCGCGCTGTAAGCTCGAACGCCAAGGGCGATCGCCAGCGCCGTGGCACCGGCGCGTGCACCGATCCCCAACGCATTGAGTTTCAATGCATCTGCGTGCACCCATGCACAGTGGACGATCGCGAGCAGCGCGAGGGCCGTGCCAAGCGACACCGGATGGAAGTGGTAGGGAAACCCTTTGGCTTGAATGACGACCGACGCAAGCCCGGCAAGCGGCATGGTTGCCAGCAAAAGCATGCGCCGCGGCATTCTTTGGGTCATGACGAGCACGGCGATGGCGACCGAAGCCGCGATCGCGCTCATGCTCGTCGGGCCGTAGTACAAAAAAAGTATCGTGTTGGGCGATTGCGGCCAGATGAAGCGGTACATCGCCGGTATGTCAACGAACGTGATGCGCGCCCAGGCGACAACGTCACCGCGCCCAAAAAGATAGGCGACCGCAGTCGCAACACCGATCGCCGCGCCCGAGAAAAACCATGCAAAGCGCGTTCGCTTCGAAACGGCCATATCGCCCGTGAAAAGCGTGAAAAGCTGGCCAAGTGTGAAAAGTATGAACGTGGGTTTGCCGAGCCACGCAATGGCCGAAGTCGCCCCCGCGCCAAAGAGCAGCGCGCGCGGGTGAGAGGCGCGTCCCAAGGCGAGAAGCTCTAACCCCATAGAGGTAACGACGAACCAATCGAAGAAGCTTTCACGTTGCGCGGTATTCCAAGAGCCGTAGGCAACGTACTGCGCTATCACAATGGCCCACGCGGCAAGCGCCATCGACGCGATGCGAAGCCACGGCATGCGGCGGACTCGACTCGAGGCAGATGTCGATGCAGGTGCCTCGCCGATCGCACCGCAATACGCGATCGCGCCACCGCAAAATGCTGCCGTAAGCCCGGTCACCACGAGATCGATGACGCGAAAACGGTGCTCGTTCGCCCCGCCAAGTGCGAGCATGATTTCATGCACCATCGGTACGAGCGGGCCGTTAACGTCGCGCACATCGCGGTACATCACTTGACCATGTCGTGAAGCTGCCCACGCGATGTACTGAAAAATCCCGTGGTCGCGGCCAAGCGTCGCCCACGATGCGCGTGCCAAGGCCTCCGGAAGCCGGACCATAACAGGCAGTGCGACGAAGATCCCTGGCGCAAGCGCACGCATAGCGTCGCGTAACCGCGCGCGATAGGCCATTTGAAAGCGGTCTACCCTCGAGCGCGATTGTGTGCGAATCTTTTCGCCGCTTTCCGTCGGAAACGAGTTTTCGAGAGCCATGAAGATCACGCTATGAACGAACCGGTTCGTCGTTTGCCGTTGCCGAATCAAGACCGGGCAGAACGCGCGCGCGGGTTCGCCGAAGCGCTTTCGCAGGCGCGGGGCAAGCACCTGCTCGTTGCCCTACGCGGCCACCCCGATCCCGACGGAATCGCGTCCGCCCTTGCCCAGGCCCACATTGCCGCGCGGCTCGGGGTTGGAAAAACAACGATTGGCTATTGCCACGAGCTCAGTCACCGCGAGAACCGGGCACTCGTGAAGCTTTTGAACGTCGAGCTCAAAAAGATGAAGTCCGTTGGTGACGTCGAGAAGGTCGATTTCATCAGCCTCGTGGATGCGAACGATCTCGATCCGGAACTTGCCGGCACCGACGGCATCGAGGTTCTCACCATTGTCGACCACCATCGGGCATCGGTGCCGCCACGTGCGCGCTTTGTCGACATGCGTAGCGATGTCGGCGCCACAGCCACCATTTTCGTCGAGTACCTCATGGAGCTGTTCCCGATGTCGCCCGAGCAAGACGACGATCGGCGCGTTGCCACTGCGCTGATGCACGGCCTTGCTACCGACACCGACGACTTTACGGTCGCTCGCACCACCGATTTCCGTGCCGCAAGCCAGCTCGCCGACGTATGCGATCGCGATTTGCTGGAAGATCTCTCACGTCGTCTCATCGCACCAAGCGCGATGGACGTCATTGCCCGCGCGCTCGCGGCCCTTGTCGTACGCCGCAATTTCGCGATGGCGGGCGTTGGGTTCGTTGCCGAAAGCGAGCGCGATACGATCGCCCAGGCTGCCGATTTTCTCATTCGCCGCGAAGACATCGATACCGTCGTCGTTTACGGAATCGTCAACGATCGCTTCATCGAAGGATCGCTCCGCACGCATTCGCCAAGCGTCGATCCAGCAGCGTGGCTCGAGCAAGCTTTCGGACACGACGAGCGCGGACGCGCATTTGGCGGTGGCCGTCGCGACAAAGGCGGCTTCAAGATCCCCATCGGCTTTCTTGGTCGGGCTACCGACCGTGCCCAGCTCTGGTTGCTAGTCGAGCACGCTGCGCGCCAAGCGCTGCTCAAGCAGCTCGGTGAAGAGCCAAGTCCCGCAGTCATCGCACCTGTTTTGACGAAGCCTATCTCCGAGAAAGAACTCTGAGCTTCCGCATTGCGTTCTTTCCGCATTGCGTTCGTGGGGTTACCGCTTGCCGCACTTTTGCTCGCAAAAGACGGCCATACCATCGTGTGGGCGGGAATCTGCCGGCGTGAGGCCATTGGCACCAGGCGGCTGTTGCGTGTGCTCGGGCATCCGCGCGTCGCAATCATGCCGGATTTGTCAAATCCAGAGCTACGACGAGCAGTCCAGAGCCTCTCGCCAGATCTCATCGTCAGTTGGTTTTGGACGAAGAATGTGCCGGCATCGTTTCGAGCGATAGCCCCACATGGGGCCATCGGTGTGCACCCATCGCTTCTTCCACGCCATCGCGGTCCGAACCCATTTTTCTGGACGATCGATTGCGGCGACGAAGTCGCTGGTGTGACCGCGCACGTGCTCGAGGACGAGTACGACACCGGCGCGATGCTCGGCCAGCGCTCGCTGCGCATCGAAGCCACGTGGAATGCGTGGACGCTCGCAACCAAACTCGATCGCCCGTCGCTCATGCTTCTGCGCGAAGTCGTGGCAAGCTACGCGAACGGCGAACCACCCGAGCCTGGCTTTCAGAACGAAGCGCTTGCAACCTTGGCGCCCGAACCGAGCGATGATGATCTCGAGTTACGCTGGACCGATTCTTCGGCCGCCATCGCTCGGCGTGTGCGTGCGGCAAGTCCTTGGCCGGGCGCGTTCACGGCCATAGGCGATGAGATTCTCGTGTTGCGGAGGGTGCGACTAGCGTGCGATTTTCCGCGTAGCCTTTTGCCTGGCCAGGCATTCGTGCGAAAAGACAACGTGGCCGTTGTGCGCACGGGCGATGGCGCCGTTGAGCTGCTTGGCGCGCGCTTCGACGGTGACGACGAGCCCGAGCTCGACGCTTCTGAGATTGCAGAGATCGTGCACGCCGCACGTGAATTAGGATCGCTTGCCTAAGCCGAGTTCGCGCATTACGGCTTGCAGATCGTCCCACACATGCTTTCGTCCGGAAGCTTGCTGGGGGCCCGGCCGCAGCAAATACGACGGGTGGTAGGTTGGCATCACGGGGATTTTTCCGCGATACAGCTTCCACTGCCCGCGCACCTTCGTGATTCCGAGCGTGGTGCCGAGAAGCGCGCCAACCGCCGTGTTGCCAAGAGCCACGATCACTTTCGGATCGACGATGGCGAGTTGCTCGTGAAGGTATGGGATGCAGGTATTCATCTCGTCTGGTTCGGGCCTGCGATTGCCAGGTGGCCGGCACTTGATGATGTTGCAAATGTAGACGTCGCTTTTTGGATCGAGCCCCATTGCCGCGATCATTCGGTCGAGTAGCTGGCCGGCGCGACCAACGAACGGGATCCCTTGCGCGTCTTCGTCAGCGCCGGGTGCTTCACCCACGAAGCAAAGTTTGGCCTCAGGGCTGCCGCGTGAAAAAACCGTATTCGTGCGCGATGCGGAAAGCCCGCACTTCTGGCAGGTTTTTACTTCTTCCGCGATGACTGGCAGCGGCCGCGCAGGAATCGAAGCCGCCCGTGTGGTGGGGACAGTGACAGTCATGGGGACGGGGGCGGCAGCCGTCGGTGCATCGAATTGAAAGCGATCTGCCGTCTCGGCAGGAGGCGTTTGTTGCGTTTGACTCTTCGTGCTCGCCCTTGCGCTAACACTTCGCGGCTTGCGCGGGATCCCGGTCGCGCCGGTGCTTTCTTGCCACTCGAGGTGTGAGCGCAGCGACGCGGCAATCGCTGCAAGCTCTTCACGCGCCTCTTCACGCGGATTGGGGCTCGGATCGTGGGCTTCGGGTGTAGACATATCAGCGAGCAAAATGGACGCGGAACGCCTTGGTGGTGCCTGCGATGGTATTGCCGCTCGTGTCGAGCGCCGTGGTGTAACGCTTGCGCATTGCACATTTTTTCGCTTCGCGACCAAAGCCGTGCCCAGGATCTTGCAGGACCGTGACCGCGTCGGCCGAGCCGTCGGATTTGACCGTCACCTGAACGGTTACGTATGCATCGTCGATTTGGTCGGCGTCGGCTTCGCTTGGGAATGGGCAGTCGTTCCAGCTCGCGCCTCCGAGAAGCCCGGCTGCGCGTGATCTGTCGTTTGCAGGCGCTGGCGCTGTGCCTTTCCCTCCTGGCACGCCCGTGGCCACGGCCGCCGTGCCATAAACGGCTGTTTTGCTTGTGCCACCGGCTTGCGTAGTGCCACCCGCAAACGTGGCCCCCGATCCCGTCACGAAGGTGTTGCCCGTGAGATCGACGGGTTCGTCTTTTGGCGGCTCTTGTGTGAGTATCTTGCCTGCTTGCGCTGCGGCCGGAGGAGGCGCGGCGTGTGCCGCTTGTGGCTTGACCTCTTGCTGTTTGATGACTGGCTGCGGAGGTTCTTTTGGCTCTTCTGGCTTTTCTTTTTGCAGCTCTGGCTCTGGTTCAGGCGGTTTGGCTTCCGGCTTGACCATGTCAACTTCGTAGGTTTGCGTCAGCTGTGCGGCGATGGCCGAGCGGATGGTGCGCGCCCAGCTGAACATGTCAGCGAGCATCATGGCAGTGCCCGCCGCGGCCGCTGCACCTGCGTGCAACGTCAACGCGAGGGCGACCATGATGGTGACCGGCAGCTTTGGCTCGATGCCGAGGACGCTGGCGAATGGATCAGCGCCATGGCGCGAGTGCGAACCTGCTGCGTAAGGTGTCCCATTCAACTTCGCCACTTGTCCTATTTTCCTCGTTTTCCTTGTCTCATTGCCTACTTTGGGGGCGCAGGAGCCGCGCCAGCACCTGCGCCTGGACTGGCTGGATTGGCGGCTCCGGTCGCAGCTCCTGGCAGAATGGGCGAGACACCGAATGCAATTTTCGCGACCTGCGCCTGCTTTAATAGATCAAGAACATGAATTACGCGCCCATGCGGGACAGCCGAGTCGGCTTTGATAACGGCACGAAGCTCTGCGTTTTTCTCGTGCGCGGCGGCGGCGAGCGGCCCAATTGCATCGTCGTTCGGCACAGGGTTGCTGTCGACCTGGGCAGCGCCGTCGGCTGTGAGCACAATGCTGAAAACGGTTTGAATGTCGCTCCCCGATGCTGCCTTTGGCAAATCGAGTGGAACCGACTTGGACACAATCATCTTCGCGGTGACCATGAAGATGATGAGAAGAACGAGAACGATATCGACAAGCGGGGTCACATTGATCCCGACGATGGCATCTTCCGAGTCTTGAGAGCCGCCAGCCACGGTAAATTCCTTTAGAGGACGTTTACCAGCCTGCTGCGCGAATCGATGCGTCGGTTGGGCGTGCGGTGCCTGCGCACGTACGACAAGTACGCTTACGCGGGCTCCTCGCGTCCGTCCTAGCCTCGATTCGCTCGCGACGGCTGGTAAACATCCTCTTAGTTATCCTCTGATTCTCTTGGTGATTCTTTTGGCGAACGACCGCTGGCTTTGCTTGCCTTGCTACTTGGCTTGCGCTCGGCATGCGAAGCTGCCACTTCGATCGCTGACTCGATTGACTCGCCGGACGCGTCAACCGTTCCTGTTGCCGCCATTCCCGTTGCTTTGAGGTGAGCGAGAAGAACGTGGCTAAGCGCCTCGGTGTTGGCGAGCGTTGTGCGAACCACGCGCTGGAACGCGTTGAAGGCGGCAACGGCTGGGATGGCAACGAGGAGCCCTACTGCCGTTGCGACGAGTGCTTCGGAGATGTTTCTCATTACGGCTTCGGGGGCAACGGCCGAAGACGCGGCGGACATGGTTGCGTTTTTCTGAGCACCGAGCTCGTCGAAGGCACCCACAATGCCGATGACCGTGCCGAGCAGTCCGATGAATGGGGCGTTGTTGCCAACGGTTCCGAGGAAAACCAGGCGTTTTTCGAGCTTCGTGCGCTGCAGGGAGCTTGCGCCCGCCATGGCTTCTTCGGCGGCTTCGGGTCCCATGCCTGCTTCCACGATGCCTGCGATGACCACGGCGGCCTCAGCGCTTGGCGAGGCTTCGAGTCGACGGCGCGCACCTTCTAGATCGCCGCTGCGAAGCAAACGCCCAAGATCTCTCATCAGGTTGGGCATGTCGTCGCGCAGCGACCAGTACAGCCACGCGCGTTCGAGCATGATGGCCAGCGAAATGACGCTGAGGGCTAGCATCAAGATAAGAACCCACCCGGCTCCCAGCCCAACCATCGTGGTTTTTACACGCTCGATCATTCTTCCTCTGCCAATAAAGTCACGTAGGCCCTTTGGGTAGCACAAAGCCAACCGCGCAGGCGTAGCCTTGTTCCTTTGTTCCGTCTGCTGTTGTCACTTTATTCTTCGTCACTTCAGCGACTGAAGCATCGATGACGCGAAGGCTACATCCCAAACTCATGAGCCATCACGTCGCGGGGGCTTCGAAACGATTGCTGCGGTGAGTACGACAAGAAGTTCGATACGCGCGAAGTGTAAACGCACGCATAGTCGTCGACCTGTTTGCCGAAACTCGACTGCTCGTTGCCTTCCTTGAGCAGCGAGCCCCAGTAGGGATGAAAGCGCAGGTTGATACGTCGCTCGATAGCCGTTACTTCGATCTCGATTTGCCGGAGCTTGCCCCGAATGCCTTCCACGGCGCGTTTGTACCTTACGCGATCGACTTCAATTTCGGGCGGTGAGCCATGGCCATGATCGATCAAGCGCGTGAGTTCTTTGATGCATGCTTGGTAGTAGCGAAGATCGTCTTCGAGGTGCTCGCGCTGATCTTCCAGCGACTCGAGCAGCCGGAAGTCTTCCTTGCATGATACATAGGCAGCGATTTCGGTTTCGAGCTCCTGCATGATCATGGCTGTGCGCCATGCGCTGTCTTTCTTCGACCGGAGGATATCGCCGTAGATGTGGTCGCCAACGTAAAGAACCGCGTCGCCGGTGACGCCGAGCGCTCGTTCGAGCTCCCGAAGGTTTCCGCCTTCGTAGATTCTTCCGCGCTCGAGCGGCCAGGTTGCGGGCTTTAGCACCTCGCCATCGCGCTCCATGAGCGGATGCCGCTCGGTAAAGAAGAGGGGTTTTTGGGCGGCTACGATGACGATGTCGAAGTAATTGCGCCACGTTGGGTACTCGGTAAGCGCGTTGCCGAGAAGATACGTCATCATCTTTTCGGTGTATGCCCAACGCGAGTTGGTGAGCAAAAAAAGCCTTTTGCCGGCCGACCGCAGCTTGTGAAGCGTGAGTGCGAGATTCGGATCGCGATGCACGAAGTGTGGGAGGTTGGACAAAACCTCATCGAGAATGGTGCCGTCGCGGTGCGCCTCGTCGATGCCCTCGCGGATGTCGGTAAAGAGTCGCGCATAGTCGACCGCGTAATTCTTTTTCTCGAGCGCGTCGACGAGCGCCGCATAGGTGGCCACTTCGGAAAGCGCGTAGAGCGTGTCAATCCAGTGGAAGCGCGGTGTTGCGGGGCGGATTTTTTTTGCGTGATAAAGTGTGTGAAGCTCGTTTTTCGTGAGCTCGCGCAAGCCGTGGTAGCCCTTGTGAACGTGCTTGTAGCGGTCCATCTTCAGAACGTGCCCGAACCGCTTGTCGATCAGCAGACCGCGCACCGGAAACTCGGTCGAGACCTGCAGCGTTTCGATAAACTTGGGGTAGCCGCGCAAAATTAGCTTGGCGAGTGTCGCGCGGATCGACAGCTCGTCCATCGCCAGCTGGTCGTAAACCGCCAGTGTGTAGTCCATATCGAAACCAACCCAGCTTATTCCGCTCATTTTCAAGTTGCGATTGCAGTAGACGCGGTTCGGCCGGGCAATGCTGTGGCCACGTTCGTGTAAGGCCGAAGCGAAGTCATTGCGGGAATTGCCAATGTGCAAAGAGGCTTCGCTCGTTGATGTCGTCGATGTTAACACGGAGATAAAAAGTGTTTCACGTTGGGTAACCGATCTGCAACCTCAACGGATAAAAGATCGCTTTCAATTCAAGTTGACGCGAGTTCAAGGCGGCCCATGCGTGGCACGCTCGACGTCACTCGATGTGGCACTTGTGACAGCGCTCGCAATGGCGTTCGAAACACGCAAATAGCCGCCAGACAGAAACGCAAACAGCTCTTCGACGATGCGCTCTTCCGGGTAAGGAAGACCGTGCATGACAACTTGGTACATAATCTCTTTCATGGCACCAAGTGTCATGATCGCGAACATGTGCGCATCCCCTGGCGACACAATGCCGAGCGCTTGACCGTCGTGCAATGACGACTCGAGGAGCTTGTCGACACTCTCGTAGAACGAGAGCAGCTTGCGATCGAAAGCGGGGTCGAGCCCAACCGCGTCTGACAAAAGAATTTTTGTTGTTGCCGGATCTGCAATGAGCACACGGACGACATTGCGAATATTTTGGGCGATTTGATCAGCTACCGAATGCGTGGGGTGTGCGATGTCCACGCGCATGACGGCTGAACCCAGGCGCGCGAAAGCTCCATCGACGATCTCTTCGAAGATGGCTCGTTTGTCTTCAAAGTGCAGGTAAAATGTGCCGCGCGCCACGCAGGCTGCGGCTACGATGTCGTCGATTTTCGCCGCATGGTAGCCATGCTTTGCGAAGACATCGCGGGCGACCTTGAGAATTTGTTGTCTTCGCGCGACCTTGTCCAACTGGCCAGTTCCCTCGCAGGGCTCTGCTTGTGGCCCACGCAACCATCCATTGTAAGACGGGTGAGGCGCGGAATGCATGTACGTTCACACCCGCCTGTACATTTTCTCTTTTGTGGTCGTTGCTTGAGCGCTTTGTCGAGCAGAGAGGGGGGTAACGGGGGTAAACTTAATGTGCGAAAGGCTCGGGCATGATGCCCTTCAATGTGCGAGCCCGTTATGGATGGCCCTGATGTCGGCAAAGTTGAATGGCAAGCCCGAACCCTCCGCTGACTCGTCGAAGCACCAAGACGTTGGAGCGCAGGCAGCGGCCCATGTTCCGCGCCCGATCGGCGCGTCTTCTCTTCCGACTCACGCGCAGCACTCCACGTCCGCGAGGAATCGGTCGTCGTCCAAGCCACCTGCTGCTGCTTCGCGTGTCTCGTCAGCGCCGGCCACGGCACTCCAAGCGCCGTTGATGACTCCGTTGCCTCGCTTCGCGTCATCGAAAAGGCCGCCTCCGGCGCTTCCGTCAGCGGTTGCCAAGCCATCCGCTTCGTCATTGCCTCCATCAAATAACGCGAAGGATGGGAAGAATAACGCGCCGCCTAACGCGAAGGATGCAACGGCTAGTGCGAAGGATAACGCGCCGCCCTCGCGACGGCCGGCCGGGCTGCACGCGTCTGCTGACGCGAATCTCGCACCACCAGCAGGGGAACCTCCGTCTCCGTTAACGCCACGGGGTGCGCCTCCGCCATTGCCAGCAGCAAGCCCCACGTCGGCGCCGCCTGCGTCGTCCCACGTGCGGCCTGCACCGTCGCATGCGCCGTCGAAAACGGCTCCCCCCTCACAGCATCCTATCGCGCCTTCGCCGCTGGCGTCGTTCACGGCGCCGGTTCGTGCCGTTGCGCCATCGGGCGTCGCGCCCACCGTA
>Ga0123357_10000096_pt1 | contig 71878 bp, 60 predicted proteins | sample TergutEmb28metaG_FD_89873 | JGI IMG/M metagenome (GOLD analysis project Ga0123357, IMG submission 89873) | Embiratermes neotenicus P4 segment gut microbial communities from Petit-Saut dam, French Guiana - Emb289 P4 | ecosystem: Host-associated > Arthropoda: Insects > Digestive system > Gut ...
AGCGGGATGAGTTTTTGGGCACGTGGTTATTTTGTTTCAACAGTTGGTGCCGATGAAGAGGTTGTGCGGGTATATATCCGCGATCAAGAGAGGGAAGACCAACGTGCCGAACAACTGAACCTTTTCAAATAGCCGGCCACCGAATGGTGGCCAGTTGATCTGTTGAATAAACCGCTTTGAGCGGTTCACAATCTTTCAAGCCACCGGCTTTGCCGGTGGTTAATGACTGCCAGAGCAGATTGGATTGCCCTGATCTTGTTAATCGTGCGCTGGCGCAACGCATCCCCCATGAGGATGATGAACCGCTCCGTCAGCGCCGCCTTCGCGTGGCGAAATCATCCGGCCATGGCCTCTCCCCATTTCATGTTGTTCGTTGTACCCGCTCGCCGGCGGGATGCTTACCGGGAAGTATCACCAAGAAGATATGGTAGCTCTTTGAATATGTGGGGGAGCGGCCAGCGGTTTTTTTATGCCGTCGCCCGGTGCATTCTCCATACCCTGTCGGCTGCTTGAGAATCGCCCGGCGACATCGCTCAAATATGTCTAGCGATTTTTAGTGCCGGGATCAACAAGGATGTAACTTGAGTTATTTAACAGTCGTTGTATAGTAGGGATTTAAACAACTTACCATGCTGTCTAAACAACTTGAAGCCATCTCTGTTGGGGGGAATTGCACATGAAAGCTCTGGACGTCACCGATGATCGAAGCGCTGTCGGCCCGGCATGCGCCTGCGGGCCGCCTGTCAACCAAGCGTTTTTTTGCGGGTACGTCGTACTTGCGCACGCTGCGGGATGCGGAGGCGAAAAATAGGCGGCTGACGCAATCGCTCGCGGCTACGGCGCTGCTGCTTTGCCTCGCCGGTCCGGCTTGGGCCGATGGGGCGGGAGGCGCCAACAGCGCGATTTTGGGCGGCAATGGCATCAGCGGCGGCGCCGGCGGCGGGACCGGGGGGAAGGGTGGCGGCGGTGGCGATGGTTTCAATGGAGATTCGCTGAGCGGAGTCAGCGGTCCGATCATGGGCGGCAAAGGCGGCGATGGCGACACTCCCACAGATGAGAATAGACCGGCAGTGGCGGTGGCGGTGGCGCGGGCGCGGTGCTGAAAACGGCTCCGGCGATACGAGCACAAGCGCAAACGTGGCGGGCGGCGCGGGCGGCGCCTCCCTCACCAACGGTGGGGCTGGGTTCGGCGGCGGCGGTGGTTCGGGAATCGTGGATACGGGGGTCAACCTCACCAACGCCAACAGCTTCAGTATAACCGGCGGCAATGGCGGCTCGGGCGGCGACGATGCTATAGCTGATCAGGGCAGGTCAGGCGGGGCTGGGGGAGCCGGCGTTACCGGTTCGTCCTTCACCCTCACCAATTCGGGCCTCATCCAGGGCGGTGCCGGCGTTGTGGGCTACAATCTTCATATCGTGAATTCCGGCGGCATCAACAGCCTGGAATTGCAGGCCGGCTCCACCATCAGCGGCAATGTCGTTGCTTTCTCAGGCTCCGACACGCTGATTTTGGGCGGTGGCACCGATGCCGGCTTCGATGTCAGCAACATTGGCATCCAATATCAAAATTTCGCCAACTTCGAGAAGAGCGGTTTGAGCACCTGGACACTGTCCGGCAGCACGGAGGCGGCAACGCCGTGGACAATCAGCGGCGGCACGCTGCAAATCAGCGAGGATGACAATCTTGGCGCTTCTTTGGGCCGGGTGACCCTTGACGGCGGTACGCTGCAAACGACGGCGGACATCACCACCGGTCGCGACTTTGCCATCACCGGGAGTGGCGGCACGATCGAAACTGATCCCACCACCGCATACACCGTGACCGGCGTAATTGCCGATGCCGTTACGGGAGTGCCCGGCGCCTTGACCAAGGCCGGTGACGGAACGCTGATCCTGACCGGCGCCAACACCTACACCGGCGGAACCACGATTTTGGCCGGTACGCTGCAAATCATCGACGATGCCAATCTTGGCGCTTCTTCGGGCCAGGTGACCCTTGACGGCGGCACGCTGCAAACGATGGCGGACATCACCACCGGTCGCGACTTCGCCATCACCGGGAGTGGCGGCACGATCGATACCGCCGCCGCATACACCGTAAAGGGGGTGATTGCCGATGCCGTTACGGGGACGCCCGGCGCCTTGACCAAGGCCGGTGACGGAACGCTGATCCTGACCGGCGAGAATACCTACACCGGCATCACCACGATTTCGGCCGGTACGCTGCAGTTGGGCAACGGCAACCTCACCGGCTCCATCGTGGGTGATGTGGCGAACAACGGCACCCTGGCGTTCGACCGTTCGAATACGATGACCTTCGGCGGCGCGATCTCCGGCAGCGGCGCGGTCAATCAAATCGGCACTGGTACCACGATCCTGACCGGCGTCAACACCTACACCGGCGGTACTACGGTCTCGCTCGGCACGCTGCAGTTGGCCGATACCGCAACCACCAGCACCGCCAATCTGGGCACCGGTGCGGTGAACATCGCTTCAGGCGCGACGCTGGCCGCCGGCACCAACGGCACCTTCACCTTCGCCAACGAGTTGACCGGATCAGGAACGCTCAACGCCTCCAATAGCGGGGAGTCCTCCAACTTCGGGGCAACGGCAACTGTAGGGACGGCCTTCACGGGCACCGTGGCCTTGAGCAACAACACCTTTGCGCTCTCAGGCGACAATACCGCTGCCGTGACCAATGCGGCCTTGTCGCTTAGTGCCGGCAACGTGACCACGGTGGGCGCCGGCAACCAGACCGTCGGTTCCCTGGCGTTCGATGGCGGCACGCTGGTCTTTGACACCTCGATCCCGGGAGCCACGGGAGCGAATGGCACGGTGACCACCACCGGCGATCTGACTCTGAACTCCGGCGAAGTGAGGGTAAACGCCACCAGCACCTTCGACAACACGCCGCCCTTGCCGAGTACGCAATCGTCCATCCTGGAGCAGGATGACAGCGGTATCTTGGTGCAACTGATCCATTCCCAAGGAACCGTCAGTGGGTTGGGCGATAACCTGACGCTGGCCGACCAGGACGGCAACCCCATCACCAACCCCAACGAGGTCGACATCAACCAGAGCGGCACCAAGGCGGCGGTGGGGACCTATGATTATCACCTCAGCACCGGCACGGGTAACGACGGCCTGTACATGGCCTATGGCCTGACCCAGGTGGAACTGATGCTCTCCAACTCCACCAACGACTACACCGGAAAGACCTTTGTCACCAGCGGCACGCTGAAGATGGCTGGCGACAATGTGCTCGGGCAGACCTCCAATCTGGCGGTCTCATCTGGGGCAGCCTTTGACAGCAACGGCTTTGATCAGTCGGTGGGCGCGCTCAACACCGAGGCTGGCGCGAGCGTGTGACCATCGCAGCCAACTCCACGCTCACCATCACCGATGCCCAGCGTGCGCCTGGCGTCATCGTTGGCGGGGGCATCGAGCACGACACCCTGTTCGGGGCGGGCGCCCTGGTGATCGACCCCTCGGTCGTCTACGTCAACGGCGTACAGGCATTCACCGGCACCGAGACCGTAGAAGGCGGCTCGCAGCTTGTCGTGAACACCGCCAACGCCTTTGACGCCTCGGCCGGGATCACTCTGGGCAAGCAGTGCTGACATCCTGACCTTCGGCGATGCATCGGGCTACAATCCCGCCTGGACGGCGATCCCCAACGGCACGGCGGCGGTGGCCATCTCCGGCCCCGGCATCGTGCAGGTGTATGACGGCTCCGATGTGACACTCGCCGGCGACAACTCAGGATTCTCGGGTCAATTTCAGATCGACGCCGCTTCCACTCTGCGGATTTCGGCCGCCCAGAACCTGGGTACAGCCGCCATTGAGGACAACGGCACCTTCAACGCCATCGCCAGCAGCGATTGGCAGCTCGATAACCTGATCTCCGGGACCGGCACGGTACTCAAGACCGGCACCGGCATCCTCACCCTCACCGGTGCCAACACCTACACCGGCGACACCACGGTGAGTGCGGGCACATTGAACGTCACGGGCTCGATCGCCTCATCCGGCATGACCACGGTCGATACCGACGCCACCCTCACCGGGACCGGCACTGTGGGCAACGCCACGATTGCGACCGGCGGCCATTTTATGCCGGGCAACGGCACCCCGGGTTCATCGATGACGGTAGTGGGTGATCTCACCTTGCAGACGGGCGCGCAATATGTGGTCAACATCGATCCGGCCACCTCATCGCTGGCCAATGTCAGCGGCACCGCGACGCTTGGGGGGCTACGGTCAACGCGATCTATGCCAACGGGAGCTATGTGGCGAAGCAGTACACCATTTTGACGCCACCAATGGTGTGAGCGGTACATTCAATTATCTGGTCAACACCAACCTGCCGGCCGGCTTTCAATCCAGTCTGGGATACGACGCCAACAATGCCTATCTCAATCTGGCCTTGAGTTTTGGGTTGCCGGGAGACCTGAACAACAATCAGCAGAACGTCGGCAACGCCTTGATCGACTTTTTCGACAGAAACGGCGGTATTTCAGGCGAATTCGGCGCGCTGACGCCCGCCAACCTCACCCAGGCCTCGGGCGAACTGGCGACCGCCACCCAGCAGGCGACCGTAGACGCCATGACCCAGTTGGGGTCGCGACCAACCGGTTCAATACGGTGCGGGGGGCTGACTGCTTTGCGCCGCGCTGGAGCGTTTGGGCGGCGGGCTATGACGGCGACCTTCCAGACGCTGCCGGGGGCTTCCTTTACAGTGAACGGCGCGGCGCTCGATCCCGATGCCGCGCTGACCACCGTTTCCCTTGAAATGAAGTGGCAAAACGGTTGGTCGGTCGCCGCCGCATTCGACGGCGAGTTCTCCAATGCCACCCGCGGCTATACCGGTATGGGCATAGTGCGATATCAGTGGTGAGCATTCCCCTGTTTGCCAATACTTTCTCCTACCGCAAACAGGTCAGTTGGTCAGGCGCCAAGGCGGCGGATTTCTTTCCGCCGCCTTGGTTAGCGCCTCGGCGATCATTCATTTTCCCTGCATGTTGTCACCTTTCGCGTCTTCTGGTAACGGCGATTTTTTTTGCTTTCGTGATCAACAAGCCGTTATGCTCTCCAGACGAAGTGATTGCAATTCCATTGCAACCGTGCGGTATATTTTCGGGTCGTTTCGACGAGCACAGCGAGGAGAAATCTATAAATATTTCCGTAAGTTCTCGCGCAAGCCAAGGAGATTTCTCCCTCCGGTCGAAATGACGAAAAATCGTGGTATTGCAAGGTGTTGACGCCGGTTCCTTCTGTCCCTGCTGTATGTTTTTTGAGTCTGACGGCATCCATGGCGCCTGCCATGGCAGGCTGTTGCAAAAGCGCATGATTACCGTGACATGCCCATTAGGATTATGTCATATTCAATGCGATGAGATCGTTTATGCACAACTGAACCATGCGTGGTTCTGACATCAGGTGAGAGTATCTGGTGAGCGCGTTGCATGCCCCACCCACATCTGCTCCCGACTCCTCCAGCCACGGCGGACGCGCCGATCTGTTCGCGTATGTGCTGGACAACGCGCAGGTGCCGGAACATTCTCCTGCCTTCATGTGCGCCATGTCCGGCGGCAACTTGTTTATCCGGGGAGACTATTGCTTTCTGACCGCGCAGGATTGGCTCATGGCGCTGGGCTATCCCCTGCGCGGTGCGTATTCGCCGGAAACGTTCACCGCCGCGCTCGGCACCGCCTTGGACCAGACCAGCGCCCGGGATTGCTGGTGCATTGCGCCGGAACTGCCGCTCCGCTTGCTCCCGCACCAGGTGGATGCCGATGATTTCTTCATCCTGCCGGCTTCCGCTGTCGTGCCCGCCCGCCTGCGCCGTCCGTTGGCACGCGCGCGGGCCTGTTTGCGGGTGGACCTGACCACGCGCTTTTCCCCGCAGCACCGCCGCCTGTGGTCGGAATTCATGGCGCGTACGCCCCTCAAAGCCAACGAGCGTGAACTCTTCGCCCGTACGGAACAGGTCATGGGCACGCCGGGACTCATGCTGCTCAACGCCTGGGACGAAGAAAACCGCCTGGCCGCCTGTCTGCTGCTGGACTTCGCGCCCAAACCTTTTGTCAGCTACCTTATCGGTGCGCACTCGCGCAGTCCGTACACGCCCTATGCCTCTGACCTGCTCATCGCCACGCTGCTTGCCGAGGCGCGAAAGTGCGGCAAAGAGTACATCCACCTCGGCCTGGGCGTCCATGAGGGACTGCGCCGCTTCAAGTGCAAATGGGGCGCTGTCCCCGCCTTGCCGTATCGCATGGCGGCCTGGAAAGAACAGCCGCCAGTGACCCCGGAGGCGGCTATCGGGGATATGGTGTGCGCCCTGACCGCAGACCCGACGGCAATGTTTTCAGCGCGCGACGTGCTCGGCTTCGAGCCATTGCAGCGCCCCTTTGCCATGCTCTGGGAAGTGGAAAAGGAGGGCAAACGCTCCTGGATAGGGGGCAGCGCGCACTTTTTCCGCTATTCCTTTGCGCGCTCCTTCCGCCGCCTGTTCAAACAGGTGGACACCATCCTGCTCGAAGGTCCACTGGATGAGAAAAGCCTGGATGGTGCGGCGCATTCGGGCCGCACTCCTAGCCCGGATGTGGAGCGAGTGGCATCGCTGCTCACAGAAGACGAAATCCGCGTGCTCATGCGCGTGGTGCGCGGTCCCGAAGGCTTCTTGGCACGTCAGGCGGGCTGTGCGGTATCAAGCACGAGCTGCGGACTGCATATAAATGAAGATATTGCCTGCCGGGTTGTGGAGAGCGGGATGGACGTGCTGGCCTTTTCCCTGGCAGGTACGGATGAGGCGAGTAACGCCATCCGGCAGGGAGCGCCTTTTGCCAAGGTCTGTGAACATGTGCGGCTGATGGCGCAGGCACGCAAAAAAGCCGGGGCCGCGCATCTGAGCCTGTATTGCGCCTATATGCTGCTGGCAGATCGCATGGAAGCCGTGCTGGCCCTGCCGGATCTGGCGGCAGGACTCGGCCTGCAGGCAGCGGTGGTGAGCACGCTGGATTATCTGGCCGCACCAGGGCAGGAACACCTGGCCTTTGCCCCGCATGAGGCGGACAAGATCGCCCGGGCACAGGATCTCTTGGCAAAGGCTGCCGCCCGGGCGGCGAAGCTCGGTCTGGGCTTTCACTATGGGCTGCTTGGCCCGGAAGCGTGGAGGACTTGCCGGGAGCAGGTGGAACGCAGCCTGTATGTGGATGCCGATGGCGCTCTTTCTCCCTGTATTTACGTCAATGTGCCGGTGCAAGACAACGATGCGCGCCGCCGGGTATTCGGCAACGCCAATGAGACGGATGCGTTCGCCTGCTGGCAGGGAGAACGCTTCACGGCATTCCGCAAGGCGCTGGAGACCGGCCGGCCGGATCTGCCCTGCGTCCATTGCGCCAAGCGTTTTGAAAAAATGGCATATTAGTGCGGTCATTAATCACCGAACACCACCCCTTGTTTCGTCATTTCGACTAAAGGGGGAAATCTCCATAGCTTGAGCTGTCACTTGCGGAACTGTTTGGTAGATTTCTCTTCGCTGCGCTCATCGAAATGACAGAATATGACGTTGTCAATGTCCAGAGAGCAACGCATTCATTAATAACCTGGTTGGCCGGCCATTGCCGCCGCCAGTGCGCCCGTCTTGACGGCAGCGCGCATAGCGGGGACTGAGGCACGCCCTATTTCTTTTTATTCCACGGCATTTTGGTTAAGAACAGTGCCATGCCGCATGCTCCGGTGAGACCGGAGAAGAGCAAACCGCAGCCGACCAGGGCGGCGAGCAGGCGAAAGACGGGCGCCAGTTGTCCCAGCCCGACGAAAATCACAACCAGCGCGCCGGCCGCGACATGCACCTGGCGCATGATCGGCAGCGGCCCCTTGTCGCCAACCACCACCGGCAAGCCCGCCTGGCGCCAAGCAATCAGGCCGCCGTCGAGAATCAATGTTTCGGCGTGGCCGCGACTCTCCAATTGCGCCATGGCGGTGGCAGTCCGCCGGCCTGAGCGGCAGAAATAGATTACCGGTTTTCCCTGGTCATCATCGGCCGGCAACTGCGCCAGCACCGACAGCGGCTGCAAACGTGCTCCGGCAATGTGGACCGCGTCGAATTCTTCCGTCTCGCGCACATCTATCAGCGTTGCCTCGCCCCGCTCCTGTAACTGTGCCGCCTCGCGCGGCGAAATCATCCTGGCCATGGTCATCCTCCCATTTCATGTCGTTTGCTTTACCTGCTCGCCGGCGGGTTGCTTGCCCGAAAGTATCACGAAGAAGATAGGGTAGCTCCCTGCATCTGTGAAGTGGCAATCAGTCAGAATTTGTCTGCAAATAGACATTTTTCTATCCAGCTGTTCATGCAGTGCGCAAGGCGGCTCAGCGCGTTAGGCCCTCTTGTTTTGCTTCCGGTCGCCGTCAATGGCTGTTGCGACCGTTGCCGTTGCGGCGCGGCTGCATCTCGGGCTTGCGCATATGCACGGCCAGTGAACAGGGGCCGCAGAGGCTGGTAATCTGGTGGAACAGATCGGTCGAAGGCCGGATGGCCATGTCCTTGAGCACCTGGATGTCCACTTCGCCCCGGCCATCGAAATGAAGGGTGAGGCGCACCGGTGTGGCTCCGTGATGCCGGTAGAGCAGCTCCTTGAGTTGCATCATGTGCTGGCGTGAGGTCGAGGCGGCCTGCAGGGTGATCACTGTCTGTTCGGTATACTGCTCGAGGGTTTTAGCCAGGCCTGCTACCTCCTGGGCGATGATTTTGGCTCCCCGTTCGCCTTGTTGCACCGTACCGAGCACGACCAGTGGCCGGTCGCTGGTCAGGAGGTGCGCACAGTCGGCAAAGGTCGAGGGAAACACGATCACCTCGATGCTGGAACTCATGTCCTCAAGCACGGTGAAGGCCATGCGTTCACCTTTTTTCGATTTGTGTTCCTTGTAACCGGCCAGCATGCCGCCGATCCGGAGCACCTGACCCTCGCGCAGCTTTTCAACCCCGGCGATGTCGGTATCGACCACCCGGCGCAGGTCGTCCATCACTCCTTCCAAGGGATGACCGGTCAGGAAAAAACCCACGGTTTCTTTTTCATAGGTCAGCCGTTCCAGTTCCGGCCAATCCGCAACGTTTGGCAAGTCGACTTCCATGCTGCCATTTTGCGCGGCTGCCGGCCGGCCAATGGCGAACAGGTTCATCTGGCCGCTTATCCGGTCGCGCTGCGCCGCCTTTACCCGGTCGAGGCATTGGTCGAGGGCTTCCAGGTATTGCTTCCGGTTGGGGTTGAGCGAGTCAAAGGCCCCGGCCTTGATCAGGCTTTCGATCACCTTGCGGTTGACCTTGGAGGAGTCGATCCGGCTGCAGAAATCCGCCAGCGAATGGTACTTGTCGCCGGCGCCGCGTTCGGCCAGAATCGATTCCAGGGCTGCGCCGCCGACATTTTTCACCGCCGCGAGACCAAAGCGGATCCGGTTGCTGATCACCGTGAAATCACTGACCGACTCGTTGATATCCGGCGGCAACACCTCGATTTTCTCCTGGCGGCATTCGTTGATGTACTTGACCACCTTATCCGTGTTTTCCACGTCGCAGGAGAGCAGGGCGGCCAGGAACTGGGCCGGGTAGTGGGCCTTGAGATAGGCGGTTTGGTAGGCGATCAGGGCATAGGCCGCCGAATGCGACTTGTTGAAACCGTAGCCGGCGAACTTGGCCATCAGGTCGAAGATGTACTTGGCCTTCTCCTCCGGGATGTTGTTCATCTTGGCCCCGGCCATGAACTTGCCCCGCTCCTTTTCCATGACCTCCGGGATCTTCTTGCCCATGGCCCGGCGGAGGATGTCGGCGTCGCCCAGGCTGTAGCCCGCCAGGATGTTGGAGATCTTCATCACCTGTTCCTGGTAGACGATGACCCCGTAAGTCTCCTGCAGCACCGATTCGATCTGGGACAGCGGGTAGTCGGCGGCTTTGCGGCCGTGTTTGGTCTCGACAAAGGCATCGACCATGCCCGAATCGAGCGGTCCCGGCCGGTACAGGGCCACCAGCGCGATCAGATCGGAGAACTGCTCGGGCTGCATCTTGATCAGCAGCTCGCGCATGCCGTCGCTTTCCAACTGGAACACTCCCAGGCTGTCGCCCCGGCACAGGAGTTCGTAGGTTTTGGCGTCGTTCGTCGGAATTTTGCCCAGATCGATTTCGACGCCAAGATCGCTGGCGATCAGCTTGAGTGCCCGGTCGAGCACGGTCAGGGTCTTCAAACCGAGAAAATCGAACTTGATCAGCCCGGTTTTCTCGGTGTACTTCATGTCGTACTGGGTCAGGATTTCCTTGTTCGGGCCGATGCACACCGGCAGATATTCGACCATAGGCTTGGGCGAGATGACCACGCCAGCGGCATGGGTCGACTTGTGCCGGGCCAGCCCTTCCAAGGTCTGCGAGATACTCAGCAGTTCGCGGACCTCGTCTTCCTGCATCGCCTCTCGCAGCCGGGGCTCTTTTTCGATCGCCTTTTTGAGGGTGATGTTCAACTCTTCCGGCACGAGCTTGGCGATTCGGTCCACCACCGGCAGGGGGATTTCAAGCACCCGACCGACGTCGCGCAGCACGGCCCTGGCCTTCATCGAACCATAGGCCACGATCTGGGCCACATGTTCGTCACCGCCATAGCGTTGGCGGACGTAGTCGATCACTTCGTCGCGGCGGTCCTTGCAGAAGTCGATATCAAAGTCGGGCATGGACACCCGCTCGATGTTGAGGAAACGTTCAAACAACAGCCCATAGGGGATGGGGTCGATGTCGGTGATCGCCATGCAGTAGGCGGCCAGGCTGCCGGCGCCGGAACCGCGGCCGGGCCCCACAGGAATTTTTTGTTTTTTCGCCCAGTTGATAAAATCGGCCACAATCAGGAAGTAGCCGGAAAACCCCATCTTCTGGATGACGTCGACTTCATGGGTCAGCCGGTCCCGGTAGATTTTCTCGGTTTCAGCACTCACCGTCGCCAACTCGTTCGCCTGGGCGAGCCGTTCCCGGAAGCCATCCCAACAGGCCTGGGCAAAGACCGAATCCAACGTCTCATCTTCTTTGACCGGAAAGATAGGGAAGTGATGGTCGGCGAACTTGAGGTCGAGATTGCAGCGGTCGGCGATTTCCAAGGTATTGCTCAGGGACTGCGGGCAGTAGCCGAACTGGGCGGCCATTTCATCCCCGGATTTGAAATACAACTGATCGGTTTGAAAGCGGAACCGGTTGGGATCGTTGATGGTTTTGCCCGTCTGGATGCAGAGCAACACCTCATGGGCGTAGGATTCCTCCCGGGCGAGGTAGTGACAGTCGTTGGTGGCCGCCAGCTTGATCTGCAGTTCGTCGGCCAGGGCCATCAACCCCTGGTTGGCGATGGTCTGCTCGGGCAGGCCGTTCTCCTGGATTTCGAGATAGAGGCGGTCGCCGAAGACCTGCTGCATCTCCAGGGCGCGGGCGCGGGCACCGGCGGGATCGTTGTGGGTCAGCCGCCAGGGGATCTCTCCCTTGAGACAGGCGGTGAGCACGATCAGCCCCTCGTTGTACTGGTAGAGGGTTTGGCGGTCGATGCGGGGGCGGTAATAAAATCCCCGGGTTTGGGCCAGGGAGGTCAATCGCATCAGGTTGCGGTAGCCGGTCTCATTCATGGCTAAGGCCACGAGATGAAAATTGTGGCCGCCGCTCCGGTCGTGGAGATGCATGCCGTTTTCCGCCAAGTAGAATTCGCAGCCGACCAGCGGTTTGATTCCGGCCTTCCTGGCCTTTTCGTAAAATTCCAGCGCGCCGTACATGGCGCCGTGGTCGGTGATCGCCACCGCGCCCATGCTGAATTTTTTTGCGGATTCGATCAGGTCAGAGACGCGGATGGCGCCGTCGAGCATGGAGTACTGCGTGTGGACATGGAGATGAACAAAGGGAGTGGGCATAGAGGCGAGTGGAATAACCAGCGTTACGTGTTAGCGTTTTTTTCTGAAAATTGGGCCTGTGAGTGGTTGGAGTATGTTGGCCAACTCGGCATAGTACTGGGCAGATATTTATGCAGCGTCATAAGCCCACTTTATTATATTTATAATAATAACAATACGTTGATCATAGAGTACCGAGATGACAGAACCATGGCTGCACCGCATACTACCTTGCCCGTCACTTTTTGTACCCTGGTTTTTTAGGAGGCCCTGGCAATAAAAAGTTCAGGAAACGGATGGGCCGGGATGATCGTCCACGTCATCGAGATCGAAGCGATCGTCGATCCGGATGTGGAATCGTTCCTGAATCCGGGAGAGCGGCACCATATCGGCCCGCCGGTCCGCAGGGGTAAGAAAGGAGAGCAGCTTGGTGCGGAGCACGGTGGGGTTGATTTCGCCGTGAATGGCGAGAATGCCTTCCATGATGATCTTTTGCAGGAGCAATTCCTGGTTGGTGCGCTCACGCAGGTTGGCGGCAAAGGGAATGAAAAAGAAATTGGCGAAAATTAGACCATACAGGATGGATGTCAGGGCCAGGGGCACGGTCTTGAGAATGATGCCGGGATCATCGATGCCCGCCAGCATCGGAATGAGCCCTGCCACCGAGCCGACGATGCCGAAGGCCGGGCAGAAGTCGGCGATGGTCCGCAGCACCCGCTCGCTGTCTTCGCGGCGCAGTTTGAAAAAATACATTTCGGTGTTGAGGATGTCGCGGATCTGTTGCGGCTCGTAGTTGTCCACCAGACATCCGAGCCCCCGGCGGAGGAAGAGGATCGAGGTTTCGTGCTCGTCTTGTTGCAGGGAAAGGATACCCGCCATCCGGGATTTGATCGCCAGGTTGATGAGGATGTCGACAATTTCCGCTTCGGATTTCAACGGGCGGCTGTAGGAGGAGCGGACGACCCGGAACACGATGCGCAGCCGTTCGGCCTGAAAGCTGAGCAGCGCCGCGACGGCGCTGCCGCCGGCCACGATCATCAGGCTGGCGACGTTGAAGTAAAAACTCACGTCGCCTTTGCAGAAAAGGCCGAGCAGAAAAATGAGGAAACAGAGGACAATGCCTATGAGGTTGCGTCGTTGCATGGCAGCGTGACCGGATTAGTGAAGATTGGTGGGCGTGGCCGCCTCAGTCTGCGGCAGTTCCTTGGACAGGACGACTTCCACCCGCCGGTTGACCTTGCGGTTGTCCTTGCTGGTGTTGGGAAGAATCGGCTTGAATGAGCTGTAACCGGAAACGGCGAACTGGGTGGGCGGCAGCTTGGTTTCCTCGATGAGAAAACGGGCTACCCGGCTGGCCCGGGCCAACGACAGCTCCCAATTTGAGGGATAGCGGGCATTCTTTACCGGCCGGTCGTCTGTATGGCCGATCACGTTGATCATGTAGGGCGTTTTTTGGATGATGCCGGAGAGTTTGCGCAAGGAGTTGATCGCATTGCGGGTGAGTTCCGTCTGGCCGGAATCGAAGAGCAAATCACCGGTGAGGATGATGCGCATGGTCTTGTCGGGAACCAGTTCCACCGAGGCGAACCGTTCCAGGTTCTCGTCTTCCAGGACGTGTTTGGACATGTCGTAGATCTTGGTGATCACCTCTTCCCGTTGCTGGAGCTCGGTGGGCTGCTCCGGCGGCGTGGGTGGGGGAGCTTCTTCGGCATGGCTCTGAGGCTGCTGCGGCGGTTCTGCATGCGGGTGCGGCGGGTGGCCGACTTCCGGGATCGGCGTCACCGGCTCGAAGGAGGCCGGAGGCGGTTCCGCCGTCTGGTGCCGGAGCAGGATGTCGGCGCTTGGCGCTTCCTGTTTCGGCGACGCGGCTGCCTGCAATTTGTCTCCGGCCTTGAGCGATACGTCTTGGGAGATGGGATGGAAGAGCAGCGATGACTTGGTGGTATCAGTTTGGACCGGGATGGTTTCGTCGGCGATTTTGTTCGGTTTGCCGTGGGCCAGAATTTCCTGGTGGGTGCGCTGATGGGCAAACAGGGTGAGAAAGAGGATGAACATGGTCATCATCAGGTCTGACCAGGCAATGGACCAATGGACGGGCCTGGGCGGAGTCCGTGAACGGTAGAAGGAATCCTCGACCACGAAGACCGGCGGCTGGGTGGCCTGCAGCCATTCCGGCGCAGGAGGCGAAGGTGCGGAAGCAGGGCGCGCTGGCGGAACTGGTTGCTCTGCAGCAACCGGTGCAGAGGAGGTGAGGGATGTTTCTTCCATACACGTCTTTCGGCTGTTTTGGGCCGGAACAAAAGGGAATTGCACGGTTTTTCCGCCTAGCCGTCTTATTGTAACAGACTGCCGGGAAAAAGCCAGTGTTTGCCGTATCGTCTCCCGTTGCCGCGCTAGCGAGATTTGCGCAAAAAAAATCCCCTGCCGGTCACAGGGACGGCAGGGGATCGAACAACGTGGAACAGTACAGCCTTATTTTTCTTCTTCCTCTTGGAAGGATTTGACCAAAAGGGCGCCAGCCAGGCCCAACAGCCCGATCTCCTTGATCTGATGCTTCGCGGTCAGCGACATCTGGGTCAGGAGACTGCGCCGCAACGACACCTTGGGCATTTCCTGCGGGGCAGCCTGCATCAGCAGTTCCATGTCGCCCTTCTTGCTGCCGTAGTACCTCCCGTTGGGGCCGATCTGAACCGCTTTGGAGGTCAGGCCAACCGCGCCTTTTTTCACATACTGCGCCACTTCCGACTTGGGATCGTCAAGATCGCCGAAGATACGGGCCCGGGCCAGGCAGGTTTGCACGCAGGCCGGCTCCAGCCCTTCGGCAACGCGCGGCATGCAGTAGGTGCATTTGTCCACCTTGCCGAGGCTGTTTTCGTCCTTGAGCCCTTCATCGACATAGCGGGCCTTGTAGGGGCAGGCATCGCGGCAGGCGCCGCAGCCGATACAGCGTTCACGGTCGACCTGCACCGTGCCGTTAAACGGATCTTTCCAGGTGGCGGCGATTTCCATGGTCACGGTCTTGCCGCTCTTTTTGTCCTTGAAGGTGGCGTTGACCTTCTCGGCCGGGCAGGCCGGCACGCACGGCGGGCTGTCGCAGTGGTTGCACAGGCCAGGATAATAGGTGTAGGCCATGCCGGTCGAGGTGATGGCCGGTCCCAGGCGATGCACCCAGTCACGGCTGTATTGAGCGGGCACTTCCCACTCGGCTTTACAGGCGATGACGCAGGCATGACAGCCCACGCACCTGTCGATATCTATAACCATGCCATATTGCATAAGGTATCTCCTTCAGAGGTAATCGTGTCCGGCGTATGCGGGATAAGGCCCACGGTCAGCCGACTTTCACGAGTTTGACAAAGTTGTTGCGCATACCATAGGAACCACTTTCCGGATCCACCGCCAATTTGGTGATCAGGCTCTGGTCGTCGATGCCCCTGTCGTGGCCGACGGTCAGCTCAGGGTTCCTCGAACCGAAACCGTGATATATGTAGACGCAATCCTGACGGATACCTGGCGTGACCTTGACCGTGGTGGTGGTGCGCGACTTGACGTTGTCCTGATTGATCAGAGCCACGGTGTCGCCTTCCTTGAGACCCAGCTTGGCAGCCTGTTTGTCGTTGAGCCATACCGGATTGATGTTGTTTTCCGCCATCAGCCAGGCATTGTTCTGGGTACGGTTAAAGGTGTGGACCGAGGAGCGGCCGTACAGCAGGCGGTAGTATCCCTCGGGCGGATGCTCCACCGGGATGTAGGTGGGAATGCCGGGATAGCCGTGCTCTTCCAGCTCCTCATTGTAGAATTCTATGGTCAGTTCCATGTCGCCGTACGGATCCTTGCCGGGTTGGATGTGAATACCATCTTCGGCCTTGATCTTCTCGATGGACAACTGGACGCCGGCCAGCATCTTGTTGATCCCCTCTTCCTGGGTCTGGATCGGGATCTTGTCGCCGTAGCCCATACGCTTGGCTAGCTCGTTGGTGATATAGACACTGTCTTTGCGCTCGAATCCGGGCGCCACCAGGGGCATTCTCGGAGCGATGAACTGCCGGTGCTCCTCGGCCAGGTTCCATTGCGTGCCGGTCCTGATCAGGTCGTAGCGTTCCAGGTACGAGCAGTCAGGCAGCAGGATGTCGGCGAACATGGTGATGTCGGTGGGCATGACGTCAACACACATGACGAAATCCATCTGCTCCAGCGTCTTGATCGTCTTTTCCTGGTTGGGAATGGTCTGGATCGGGTTCTGGCCCCAGATGATGCACCCTTTGATCGGATACGGCTTGCCGGTGATGGCGGTCTCGCGGAGCAGATCGGGCGGGGTGCCGGGGGGGGCGAAATGATAGAGGCCCGCCAGTTCTTGGAGGGTCTTGTCATGGTGTCCGCTTTTCGGCCAGGAATAGTCGCCCAATCCTCCCGGGTTGGCAGGTGGGACGAAACCGCCCTTGACGCCGAAGGCGCCGAGCAGGCCGGTGAGGCAGGCCATAGATCGCGCCCGTTGGAAATCATTGCCATACCAGGAACTGTGGCGGCCGGTATGGATGGCGACATGGGGCATGTTGGCGGCCAGCAAATCAGCCACTTCCTTGATTTGGGCGGCGGGCACGTCACATTCCTGGGCCGCCTTCTCCAAGGTCCACTGCTTGATGCCTTCGGCCATCTTGCCCAGCCCTTCTCCGTGTTCCTTGACGAACTCAATGTTGTACTTCTTGTTCTGGATTAGATAGTTCATGATCGCCAGCAACCAGGCGGTGTCGGTCCCGGGACGGATCTGGACCCAGATGTGCGATTTGGCTGCGGAAGCCGAATAACGGGGGTCGACCACGATCAGCTTGGCGCCGTTCTCCAGGCCCTTGAGATACTGCTTGGTATGGGATACATGGATATTCTCGCCGAAGTGGGAACCGATCAGGAGAATAACCTTGGAGTTGGGCATGTCAGCGTATTCTTCGCTGGGAGGGTAATCAATGGTGGCGAGATAGCCGGTGTCGCGCGCCCCGCGGCACTGGGCGAACGAGGCCTCCGAAATGTTTGGAGTTCCCACGGTCTTTTCAAAAAAATCCATGGGATAGGTGGAGGTGGAACCATGCGGAAACATGGAAATACCTTTAATGCCGTACTGGTCGATCACGGCTTTGAGCTTGCTGGCGCAGGTATCAAGGGCTTCTTCCCAGGAGATGCGCTGCCATTTGGGCGCGCCGCGCTTGCCCACATTTTTCAGCGGGTATTTGAGGCGGTCCGGATCGTAGAGCAGTTTGACACCGGCATTGCCGCGGGCGCAGATGGAAACGCCGTTGTCGATGGATTTCGGGTTGCCTTCGAGTTTGAGCAGGCGGCCGTCGCGGATCTTACCGACCAGCTGGCAGCGCCAGAAGCACATCTCACACACCCCGCCGACCACGGTCTGGGTGTTCTTGAAGCTCCCTGGAGCGACCAGAGGCGCTTTGACAAGTCCTGACTCCGCTTTTGCCCTCACGTTGGCCAGTGGCACAGACGCAGCGGCAATCGAGGCGGCTTTGAGGAAGGTCCGCCTGGTAAGGTTCATTGCCATTTATTGTTCCTCCTTGGTGAAGAAATCGATTAACTGTATCGACACCTTATAAAACGGATGTCGAGCTTCTTGCATGCTTTTTTTCTGAAATTGTGCAAACCAAGGCCGAAAAAGGATCTGAAGAAAGCGTTCTTCGTCGTCAAACTTGGCTTCACCGGCCAGTGCCGCCAAAAATTCGAGTTCAAATTGGAGGTGATCCGCAGGTTCGGTCTCGCTGAGCAGATCAAAGCCGCAGGCGCGGTAAAAATCCCTGGTCCGTTCGGTGGTGCGGCCATACATGGTGCCATCGCCATCAAGGTGGACCGAGGCATAGGGTGGAATGGTGCCCCCGGGTGCGGCAGTGATGAACAGATGGGTGTATGCGGTGCGCAGATCGTCGAGACGATCAGGGGTTTGTCGCCGCCATGTCTGGAGTTCCGCCAGCTCGGATGGCCAGTCAAGGGAGGCCAGCAACGACTCGAAGGTATCGAAAAACGGTTCGTTGCAAAAGGCGGGATCAGGATAACGCATGGTCAGCGCCAAGAAGGAATAGAGGGAACTGAGGGTGGCGGCTTCGGTTACCGAGGCGTCGTCCTGATCGGGGGGTAAACTGTGTACGGCCATGGGAAAAAGTGTGCTGGCGGATCGGCAACGGACGATCGGCGTGACCTCGGTTGGAGGTCGGGGAAATTGATTGCGAGGCGTTGCCGCGAAAGCCAACCGCAGGCGAAAAGACGCATTATCACAGTTGACCCGCTTGCCTCTGCCATTCCTCAAATCTCGCACATCGTAGCATACAATCTCTTTTTGTACAAGACGTCAGTGCTTTCCTGCCCAAGGTTGCACGTTGCACTGAGGCTGATCGATACGATGGGCGGGGTGTCTCAGATTGGCTGAGCCGGTGCTGCCGTGCAGGGGTGGGCGAAGATTACCTCGGAATCCACGCGGCTTGTCATTTGACGGACAGTCCTTTTGTTGGTACTCAGTGAGCTTCTTGTATATTTTTTCAAGTGAGCTCTGTCCGCCACCGTGGTCCGGGCGGGAAAACCGCAGGGAAACGACCGGGCAGCGGCAAGGAGAACAACACATGGATGTACGGATCCCTATCGGCGTCAAGGGCAAGGAGGAGTTGGCGGTCACCGCTGAGATGACCGCTGCCCGCTATGGCAGCGGTCTGGTTGAGGTGTATGCGACCCCGGCCATGGTCGCCTTGATGGAAAAAACCTGTCTGACCTCGGTCCTTCCCTATCTGCCCGCAGGTTTCGGCACGGTGGGCATCAAAGTGGATATCGCCCATACCAGAGCGACGCCGGTCGGCATGAAGGTGAGCTGCGAGTCAACCCTGATCGAGATTGACCGCCGCCGATTGGTTTTCGACCTGGTGGCCTGCGACGAGCAGGGCGAGATCGGCCGAGGCCGGCACGAGCGTTTCGTCATCGACACCCAGAAGTTCATGGAAAAATTGTGAACCAACAGGACTGCCGGCTGGCTGCAGCGTAGCCAGGATGCGGCGGCGGACGCAACCCTGCTTGTGTCCGGTTTATGCCGGCGGCGTCAGTCCGTTTTCTCGGCGTTCTCTGTGTTGTACCGGCTCAGGACGCCGTACAGCATGTCGGGCAGGTCGTTTTTCTGGCGGGAGCTGCGCTGGATCTGTCTGAGGCATTTGTTGAAGGTGAGCCGTTCACCGAGAAAGATGTGGCGGAGCAGGAGCGAGATCAACCGGGTAATGGTGGTCAGGTTGGCGATGCGGGCCTGGAGTTCATGGTCGCGGTCGAAGGCGGTTGAGGCGAAGATCTCCACCGGCTTGCCGTTGACTTCGCTCACCGAAAGATACCATTTGTTGCGATCGCGGTCGATGGTCCGGTAGCGTTTGCCGTCGAGGACATCCGGCAATTCGACCTCGTTGCCGATCGACTGCGGGGCCATCTCGGGGAGGATCGGCTCGTTTTGATGGCGCAGCCAGAGCCGCTTCACCACCTCGGGCTGTTCTTGCACGGCGCGGGCCAGGTCTTCGCAGGAAGGACACAATCCCGGGGAGATGCTGGTTTGCGTTTCATGATTGCTGCAGATCGTGCAGAGAGAGGGGCTGTGCTCGGCGCTCACGATGTAACTCCACGTGGTTGGGGATCTGTCGGCGGGACTGCTCGTTCTGGTCAGTCCTGATAAAATCGACCATACATCGGCGGCAGAAAAAGACAAGTGGGGATGTTGCCTCGCTTTTTTCCTTTTCCTGCCCCAATCCCTCCATTGTCTCATCTCCCTTCGAAAAACCCTGGTTTCCGCTTTGGTCCGCCACCGGCCCGGCCGCCTTTTCCCTTGCACTCTCAAACTGGATTGGTAAAATCTTCCATTTTGCAAATTTTGTAAACAGTCTCGCCTCAATGCCGTTTTTTGCTTGATCAGGAACAACAATGGACTACAGGGAAACACTGAACCTGCCGCAGACGCAATTTAAAATGAAGGCCAATCTTACCCAGCGCGAACCCATGGTGCTCAAACGCTGGGACAAGGAGAACCTGTACGGAAAAGTGCAGGAGGCCACTGCCGGCCGGCCTCTGTTCATCCTGCATGACGGCCCGCCCTACGCCAACGGCAACATTCATTTAGGCACGGCCTTCAATAAAGTGCTCAAGGATATCATCCTCCGCTCCAAGCGGATGGCCGGCCTGAACGCCCCCTATATCCCCGGCTGGGACTGCCACGGCCTGCCGATCGAGCACAATGTCGACCTGGAGCTGGGCGAAAAGAAGCAGACCATCTCCATTTTGGGCAAGCGCTCGGCCTGCCGCCGTTACGCCGAAAAGTGGATTAAGATTCAAAGAGAACAGTTCAAACGCCTGGGGGTCATCGGCGACTGGGACAATCCCTACCTGACCATGAACTATTCCTACGAGGCGGTTATCGCCCGGGAGTTCAATAAGTTTCTCCTTGCCGGCGCGGTGGTCCGGTCGAAGAAGCCGGTCTACTGGTGCGCCACCTGCGGCACGGCCCTGGCCGAGGCCGAGGTCGACTATGCCGATCACACCTCGCCCTCGGTCTATGTCAAGTTTCCGGTGATCGACGATTTCGGTCCGGTTGCGCCGGAGCTGGCTGATCGCAAGGTTTCAGTGCTCATCTGGACCACCACTCCCTGGACCCTGCCGGCCAATCTGGCCATCGCCTTTCACCCCGATTTCGAATACGCGGCGGTGTCGGTCGGCGATGAAACCTGGATTCTGGCCAAGGAATTGGTCGCCTCCTGCATGGAGCGATTCGGCATCAAACAGTATGCAACCACCGCCACCTTCTCCGCCGCCAGCCTGGAGGGCAAGCGTTGCCGTCATCCCTTCATGGAGCGCGATTCCCTGATGGTGCTGGCCGACTACGTCACCGCCGATTCGGGAACCGGCTGCGTCCACACCGCGCCCGGGCACGGCGCCGACGATTATCTCACCGGCCTGCGCTATGGCCTTGATATTCTTTCGCCGGTGGATGACGCCGGCTGCTACACCGCCGAAGCCGGGCAATATCAGGGACAGCGGATTCCCCAGGTCAACCGGCAGATCATCGCCGATATGGCCGCTGCGGGCTCGCTGGTCAACGAAACGACGATCCGGCACAGCTACCCGCATTGCTGGCGCTGCAAGAAACCGGTGATGTACAGGGCCACGGCCCAGTGGTTCATCTCCATGGAACATCTCGATCTGCGCGCCAAGGCCCTGGCCGCGATCAACGAGGTGAAATGGACGCCAGCCTGGGGCCAACAACGGATCTACGGCATGATCGAGGCCCGGCCGGACTGGTGCTTGTCGCGGCAACGTTCCTGGGGCGTGCCGGTGACCGTGCTGACCTGCGCCGCCTGCGGTGAGATACTCAGGCATCAGGCGGTCTGCGACCGGATCGACGAATTGTTCGGACAGGAAGGGGCCGACGCCTGGTTCAAACATGAGGCCGCCGATTTCATCCCCGACGGGGTGGCGTGCGGTTGCAGCAGCCACGCATTCATCAAGGAGTCGGATATCCTCGACGTTTGGTTCGATTCCGGCGTGAGCCATGCGGCGGTGATCGAAGAACGGCCTGAGCTGCGGGCGCCGGCGGATCTCTATCTGGAAGGCAGCGACCAGCACCGGGGCTGGTTTCATTCCTCCCTGCTCACCGCTGTGGGCACCAGGGGACGGGCCCCGTACCTGGGGGTGCTCACGCATGGGTACGTGGTTGACGGTCACGGCAAGAAAATGTCCAAGTCGGTGGGCAACGTGGTGGCGCCCCAGGAAGTGATCGACCGGTACGGCGCCGAGGTGTTGCGCCTGTGGGTGGCCAGCGAAAACTACCAGGACGACGTCAAGGTTTCCGATGAGATTCTAAAACACGTCTCCGACGCCTACCGCAAGATGCGCAATACCCTGCGCTTTCTCTTAAGCAACCTCTACGATTTCGACCCGGCCAAGGACAACGTCGCTTTTCAGGAGCTGCAAGAGATCGACCGCTGGGCCCTGGCCAGATTTGCCGAACTGAGCGAGCGCGTTACCCGCTCTTACGAGCGCTACGAGTTTCACACCGTCTACCACGGGTTGCACAATTTCTGCGTCACCACCATTTCCAGTCTCTACATGGACGTGCTCAAGGACCGGCTGTACTGCTCGCTGCCCGATGGGCCGGAGCGGCGCGCCGCCCAGACGGTGATTTACCGGGTTCTCGACGGGCTGTTGCGGCTGATGTCGCCTGTCCTCTGTTTCACCGCCGCTGAAGCCTGGGAGCATCTGCATGGGCTGGAACAGGACGTCTCGCTTGAGCGCTCCATCTTTTTCGCCGATTTCGCCGCAGTTGACGATATAGAACGGGATGCATCCTTTGACGAGCGCTGGAACCGGTTGCTCGCCTTGCGCGGTGCCATCACCAAGGTGCTGGAAGGGGCTCGCCAGGACAAGATGATCGGATTGGCGCTCGATGCCGAAGTGGTGTTGAGGACGAATGCTGATTGGGCGGGGTTCGTGGCCGACAACGTGGAGCAGTTGCGCGAACTGTGCATTGTTTCCAGCCTGCGCCAGGCGGGTGAAGGAGACGGCGGCCTGGCCTTTGTGGAAGTGGAGGGGCTGGATGGGATCGAAATAGCGGTGGGGTTGGCGCCCGGCGCCAAGTGCGAGCGTTGCTGGACCATTTCGTCCATGGTTGGCGAGAATACGGAGCATCCCGGCCTGTGCGCCCGCTGTGCTGCCGTGGTTCGCCAGTTGGCGGCTTGAGGGAGGAGGGTGGTGTTTGTCTTTTTTGCCATTATCCTGGCGGTGGTGTGCGTCGATCAGGCGAGCAAAGCCTGGGTCATCCATCATTTTGCCCTGCATGAGAGCAGGGAAATCATTCCCGGCCTGTTCAACCTGACCCACCTGACCAACAATGGCGCCGCCTTCGGCATACTTGCCGGGCAGCCGGCGTTGTGGCGGCAGGTCTTTTTTATTGCCGCTGTCGGCGTGGCTCTGGTGTGCATCTGGATGGCCCAGCGCAGCTTCGGCCAGCGCAGCCGTGTGTATTCGGCGTCACTGGCGTTGATCGCGGGCGGGGCCATCGGCAACCTGATCGACCGGATCCGATGGGGACTGGTGGTCGATTTCCTTGACTTTTATTTGGGCCAGTCGCACTGGCCTGCCTTTAATGCCGCCGATTCCGCGATCACCGTCGGCGTCACGCTGTTCATTGTGTACAACCTCCTGTTTGATCGGCAATGAACCGGGCATCGGGACAACAATAATCGATGTGCATTCATGAAAAAAACCGCAATTCTCTTCCCAGGACAAGGCTCCCAATATGTCGGCATGGGACAGGCGTTCGTCGAACAGGATCCGGAAGCCGCAGCCTTGATGGATTTGGCCGAACGGATCTCCGGTTTTCCGATCCACACCCTGTGTTTTCAAGGGCACTTGGCAGATCTGACCCGGGTGCTCTATCTCCAGCCGGCCCTGACCGTGATCAATCTGATCTGCCTGCAGCAGTTGCGCAAGGCATTGCCCGGCTTTACTCCCGCTTTTTTTGCTGGACACAGCCTGGGCGAATATTCCGCGCTCCATGGGGCCGGGGTGATCACCCTGGAAGATACCCTGGCGCTGGTCACCAAGCGTGGCCAGCTGATGGAGCGGGAGGGCGTGGCCCATCCCGGCGGCATGCGGGCTGTGGTGGGGCTGGGCATTGATCAGATCGAGGCTATTCTGGCCGACTTCACCGGTCCCGGGGTGGCGGTGGTGGCCAATCATAACACCGCTTCCCAGATTGTCCTCTCAGGCGATGCGGCCGGGCTTGCCGCCGTCGGAGCAGTCTGTGAGGCCCAGGGAGGCAAGGTGATCCCGCTCAATGTCAGCGTCGCCAATCACAGCCCGCTGGTGGCCGGCGCGGTGGAGGATTTCGCCGCTTTCATGGCGGATATCGCGTTCCAGCCTCCCGAGGTGCCGGTGCTGTTCAACGTCACCGGACGCGAGGAACGGGATCCGGGTCAGATAAAGGAGATCATGGCCCAACAGATCGCCTCCCGGGTCCGCTGGTTGTCGATTGTCGAGCGCATGATTGCCGAAGGCGTCGAGTTGGTCGTCGAATTGGGGCCCAAGAATGTCCTGACCGGGATGATCAGGAAGATTCTGCCGAAACAGTCGGCCATCAACTGTGTCCAGGCCGACAGCCCGGAGAGTCTGGCCAAGGTGGTCGAAATGGTGGCCGGATAATAACCTCCCGGGTCATCGTTATTTTCTTCTTGCTTGACAAGCGCAGGCGTGTCGGGTATGTATCCCAGTTTTCCGTGCGGAGAACCGTCAGGGGAGTCCGCGCGGCTATTGAACGGTAATCCTTCACGCCATTGTCCGTGTAGAACACCATGTTTGAGAATTTAACCGACCGTCTTGAGAGCGCATTCAAAAAATTGCGCGGCCACGGCAGGCTGACTGAAGCAAACATTCAGGAGGCCATGGGCGAGGTGCGCACGGCGCTGCTCGAGGCGGATGTCAATTTCGGCGTTGTTAGGGAATTCATCGCCGCAGTCACGGCCAAAGCCATCGGCAAGGAAGTGCTGTCCAGCCTTTCGCCCGGTCAGCAGGTGGTCAAGGTGGTGCATGATCACCTGGTCGAGCTGCTTGGCAGCCAGGCCCAGCCGCTCAAACTTGACGGCCGGCAGCCGGTGACCATCATGCTTGCCGGGCTTCAGGGCTCAGGCAAAACCACTACTGCCGCCAAGTTGGCGCGACAGCTCAAGGAAAAAGGCCGCTCGCCTCTGCTGGTGCCCGCTGACGTCTATCGACCAGCCGCCATCGAGCAGTTGCATGTCCTGGGCAGTCAGATTGAGGTCCCGGTCTTTGCTTCCACCACCGAGCAGAAACCGGTGGACATCGCCCGCCAGGCGTTTGACGAGGCGAGTGGTGGGCCGTACGATACGGTGATCATCGATACAGCTGGACGATTGCATGTCGATGACGCTCTCATGGCCGAACTGCGCGCGATCAGCCAGGCGGTGCCGCTGAGTGAGGTGCTGTTTGTCGCTGATGCCATGACCGGCCAGGACGCGGTTACCGTTGCCGAAAAGTTCAACAGCGAGCTTGAGATCACCGGCGTCATCCTCACCAAGATGGAAGGCGATGCCCGCGGCGGCGCGGCCCTGTCGGTCAAAAAGGTCATCGGCAAACCGATCAAGTTCGTCGGTGTCGGCGAATCGGTGGAGGCCTTGGAGGTCTTCCATCCTGACCGTGCCGCCTCGCGCATCCTCGGTATGGGTGACGTCCTGTCGCTGATCGAGAAGGCGGAAGCGGTCGTTGACCAGAAAAACGCCGAGCAACTGGCCCGCAAGATTCAAAAGAACGCCTTCACCTTGGAGGACTTTCTCGATCAGATCCAGCAGATCAAGAAAATAGGCAGCCTGGAGCAGATCATGGGCATGATCCCAGGGATCAACAAGCTCAAGCAAATCAAGGATGCCCCTACGCCCGATCAAAAGGAACTGGTCAAGACCGAAGCCATCATTCGCTCCATGACCATCAAGGAGCGGCGTAACCACCGAATCATTGACGCCAGTCGGCGGCTGCGGATCGCCAAGGGCTCGGGAACAGCAGTCGCCGATGTGAACCGGGTGCTGAAAAGTTACGCCATGATGCTGAAAATGATGAAAAATTTGAAAGGAAAGGGCATCATGTCCAGCGGCAAGCGCCGCAAGCTCCCCAAGGGGCTCATGCGTTCGTAATATGAAAAATGTTTTCACTAGCGCCCGGCGTACTGCCGGGCTGATATCCACTGGAGGGTAAGGAATGGCAGTTCGTATTCGTTTGACCAGGAAAGGCAAAAAGAAGCAACCGTTTTACCGTATTGTCGTTGCCGACAGCGAAGCGCCGCGCGATGGAAAGTTCCTTGATATCGTCGGCACCTATGACCCGATGCAGAACCCGGCCGCCATTACCATCGACAACGAGAAGCTTGCCACCTGGATGAAGAAAGGTGCCAAACCGACCGAGACGGTGGAGAGCCTGATCAAAAAATCTGGATCTGAAGCGGTTGCCGCGGCATAAATGAAGGAATTGGTGGAGTTTATCTCCGGTCGCCTGGTGGAGTATCCCGACCGGATCGAAGTAAACCTGCAGGAAGAGGGGGACAACGTCACCATCGAATTGCGGGTGGCCCGGGAAGATCTGGGCAAAGTGATAGGCAAACAAGGACGGACCGCCAGGTCGATGCGGACAGTATTGGCCGCCTCCATGATCGGGGACGGAAAACGTGCCCGTCTGGAAATCGTCGAGTAGTGGGGCGAGTCCAGGGTCGGGCGATGCGTTCATTTTGCTCGGCACCGTGGTTAGGCCGCACGGAATCCGGGGTGAATTGAAGGTTTGCCCGCATACAGAACGGCCGGACAATATCTGTTGCTATCGGCGGGTCTATCTTGCCGCCGTCGGCAACAGCGAGATCATTGAATGCACGGATGTTCGGGCCCGGGTCAGCGGACGGATGGTTATCCTCAGCGTGCCCGGCTGCACGGACCGTAACCGGGCCGAGCGGTTTGTGGGGTGGGGCCTGTGGCTGGCTGCCTCGGATTTGCCGCCGGCTGAAGCCGATGAAGTGTACCTGTACACCCTGATGGATAAACGCGCCCGGACCGTGGATGGTCGGTCTCTGGGCACGATCAGGGAGCTGCTCGGTGGCGGGCAGGAAAGGTTGGTTATCCGGGATGGCGACCATGAGTATCTCGTGCCTGCGGTGCGGGCTTTTATCGTTGCGGTTGACGACACTGAGGTCGTGCTGGATCTGCCGCCCGGTTTGTCTGAGATGAACCGCTGAGTGCGGACAGACTTGTGCTCTTTTCGGTTCTGACCATTTTTCCCGATTTTTTTTTCTCTCCGTTGCAGGAAGGAATCATTCGCCGGGCATTGAGAGAGGGAAAGGTCGAGATCGAGCTGCACAACATCCGGGACTATGCTCTGGACAAACATCGCATGACCGACGATCGCCCCTTTGGCGGCGGCGAAGGTATGGTGATGAAGCCGGAACCGCTGGCTGCCTGTGTGCGGGCCGCTGTCCGGCCCGATTGTTCCCGCCGGGTGATTTTATTGTCGCCCCGAGGAGAACGGTTCAGTCAGACCCAGGCGGAGCGGTTGAGCGGATATGAGCAACTGGTGCTGATCTGCGGTCGCTACGAGGGTGTGGATGAACGTTTCCGGGATAGGTACGTCGAGGAAGAGTTGTCCATCGGCGACTATGTTCTGACCGGCGGCGAGCTGGCGGCCCTGGTGGTGATTGATGCGGTGAGCCGCCTGTTGCCGGGAGTGCTCGGCTGCAGCGATTCGGCCGCAAAGGACAGCTTCAGCCGCGGCCTGCTCAAGCATGCGCAGTATACAAGGCCGCAGGTATTTGAAGAGATGGCGGCGCCGGAGGTGCTGCTTTCCGGCGATCATGCCGCCATTGACCGCTACCGGTTGGTCGAATCGGTCCGGCTGACGCTCGCACGGCGGCCGGAATTGCTGGCTTCGGTGCGATTTTCGCCGATGGAAGAGAAAATATTGCGGCGCGAAGGCATCTACGGGCAAATCGAGGCCATTGCCAACAGGGCGCAGCGGGTGAGCGGCGATGCGGATTGACGTGGCATTGGTGCACTATCCGGTGATCAACCGCCGTGGCGAAATCATCGGCTCAGCGGTGACCAACCTTGATCTGCACGACATCGCCCGGGCTGGCAAAACCTACGGGATCGGGACCTACTGGGTCATCACTCCCTTCCAGGAACAGCGGGAACTGGCCGAGCAGATTGTCGGTCATTGGACTAAGGGGTACGGCGGCAGCGTCAATCCGGACAGGAGCGAGGCCCTGGCGCTCGTCACGGTCTGCGCCAGTTATGGTGAGGCGTTTGCCGGAGCCACGGAGAAATTCGGCGAGCGGCCGTTGGTGCTTGCCACCTGCGCCAAGGAGCAGGCCAACACCTTGGAATATGCCGAAGCTCGCAGGAGGATGCGCCGGGGAACGCCGGTGCTTCTGCTCTTTGGCACCGCTTGGGGTTTGAGCCCCGAGTTGCTGGCAGCGGTGGACGGTGTGTTGCCGCCTTTGCGCGGCCCCACCGGGTTCAACCACCTGTCGGTGCGGTCGGCGGCGGCGATCATCCTTGATCGGCTGCTTGGCGAGCGCGGTGATGGATGAGAGAGGCGATGTGGCGTTCGCACGCATGGTGTGCGGTTAAAGTGATAAGCAATAAGCGGGACACAGGATGACGTGGAGGCATCCTTCGGCGGACGCGGCATGGCGTCTGACCGTAAAATAATGAATATGGCGATGAATCTGTTGGACAAGATCGATCTGGAGCAAATGCGTTTCGATATTCCCGAGTTCCGCCCCGGTGATACGGTCAAGGTGCATATCCGGATCATCGAGGGCAACAAGGAACGGGTCCAGGTATTCCAGGGTGTGGTGATCAAGCGCAAACGGGGGACCATGAACGCCACCTTCACGGTCCGGAAGATCTCGCATGGCGTTGGGGTGGAGAAAACCTTTGCCTTGCATTCGCCGCGGATCGAAAAGATCGAAATGGTGACTCCCGGCCGGGTGCGTCGCTCTCGTCTGTACTATCTGCGCGAGCGTCGTGGTAAAGCCGCCCGTATTCGTGAGCGGGGCATCATCTGATTGTGGCGGTTTCCCGTTCTGGGCACCTGGCAGATGGGAAGCACCGAACGGGTCAGATCGCGTGATGGCAGCCAGTCCGGCTGCCATCACAGTTTTCCTGGTCGTACCGAACGCGTTCTTCCTCTTCCTCCCCACAGGCGGCAATGCATGGAAGTGCCGGCATGAGCCCATGCGTTTCTCCTTTTTTTCCTGAAGTGTCCCCCATACCGGGCGACTCCTTTTCCGGCGAACGCCAACTCTTCAGCCACGGTGTCGGTTTGGTCGCGGGTGTCGATGAGGCCGGCCGCGGGCCGCTGGCCGGCCCGGTGGTTGCCGCCTGTGTCATCCTGCCCAAGGACTGCGACCATACGCTCTTCCGCGATTCCAAGCAGCTCACTGCGCGCCAGCGCGACCGGTTGGCTGCGCTTCTGCAGGACAATGGCGCCATTATCGGGGTTGGAATCGCCGATCCGCGGGAAATAGAAGCGGTCAATATTTTGCAAGCCTCCCTGCTGGCAATGCGGCGGGCGATCACGGAATGCACGGTGGCCAACCATGGCCAAGAGCCGGAGTTCATCCTTGTCGATGGCAGGAACCAGGTGCCGGTCACGATCCGGCAACTGACCCTGATCAAAGGCGAGTCGAAAAGCGCCTCCATCGCCGCCGCTTCGATCATCGCCAAGGTGACCCGTGACCGGCTGATGGCCGAAGCCCATGTCCGCTATCCGCAATACGGCTTTGATTGTCACCAGGGCTATCCCACCAAGGCGCACCGGCAGGCGATCACCATCCACGGTCCCTGTCCGCTGCACCGCCGCACGTTTCGGGGCGTAGCCGAATTTTTTGCCGGATCAGGGCTGTCGTCGCCGGCACAACCGGACCTTTGGTGAAGGGCCAACGAGGGAGATGGCGGTGCTGTTGTGGAAGAAAAAGGCGACCCAGCCCACAGGCCGTCTGGGAGAGTCCTTGGCAGCCGAGTTTCTGGTCAACCAGCGCTATGTCATTCTCGAGTGCAATTACCGCAAACCCTATGGCGAGGTCGATATCATCGCCCGGGATGGCGACACTCTGGTCTTTGTCGAGGTCAAGACCCGGAAGTCCTCAGGCTTTGGTTCGGCCTTCGAGGCAGTGGACAGGCGCAAACAGCGGCATCTTTCCCGGATCGCTCAGGAATACCTGCAGAGCCACAGTATGGTCGGATCGCCTGCCCGGTTTGACGTGATCGCGATCCAATTGGACAACGACAGCCAACCGGTGCGCATTGATCATATCAAAAACGCCTTTGATTGCGTGCCGTAGGAAGAGATGTATAATCCGTTGTGGAGGCTATCATTTTTTGCGGCATACAGGGCTCTGGGAAGAGCACGTTTTTCAGAGAATATTTTTTCCAAACCTATGTGCTTATATCGCTCGATGTTTTGCGCACGCGGCCTCGCGAAAAAAATTCTTGCAACCTGCCTGGAGTCAAAGCAGCGTTTTGTGGCAGACAATACCAATCCAACGCAGGCTGATCGAGCAGTGTACATTCAGGCTGCTAAGGCAAGAAAATTTACCATCGCCTGTTACTATTTCTCCTCGCGAATTGAAGACGCGATAGCCCGCAACGCGTTACGTTCAGGCAAGGCGCGAGTACCCGACGTCGCAATCAGAGGCACATTGGACAAACTGGAGTACCCCTCTTTATCTGAAGGTTTTGATGCCTTGTACCATGTGGCCATAGTGGACGGGGAATTCATCGTCAGCGAGTGGATGCGCACTGTAGGAGCCAGCCATGAACAATGCAACGAGGGAGCAACCGACTCCGGTGGCCATCACCATGGGGTGTCCGGCTGGAATCGGACCGGAAATTATCTGCAGGTTATTTGGCGATAGCGATCTCCCCGTATCGCGCCAGGCGGTGGTGGCGGGTGATGTGGCGGTGCTGCGCCAAGCAGCCTCCAGGCTTGGCATGGCGATGGGCATCGAGCCCTGGCTTCCCGGGCAACCCCTTGCAGAGGGCGTTATCCCGGTTTTGCAGGTTGGTCCGCCCCGAACCGAGCCGGTTCATTGGGGGCGGCCCGACGCGGCCGCCAACAGGGTCATGGGGCAATGCGTCGAAGAGGTGGTCCGGCTGGTCGCTGCGGGAGCGTGCAGCGGTATCGTCACCTGCCCGATCAGCAAGAAGGGCTTGCAGGCCGCAGGGTATCCGTATCCGGGGCACACGGAAATGCTGGCTGCCCTCACCGGCAGCCCGAAGGTGCGGATGATGATGGCCGGCCCGCGGCTCAAGGTGGTGCTGGTCACCATTCATGTGGCCTTAGGCCAGGTGGCAGGATTATTGACTCAGGCGGAAATCATCGAGTGTATCGGCATGACCCGGGCTGCCCTGCGCCATGACTTTGCCCTTCCCGCCTCCAGGATAGCAGTGGCTGGCCTGAATCCCCACAACGGCGAGAGCGGGTTGTTCGGCGACGAGGAATCCCGGGTCATCGCACCGGCGATAGCCTCCTTTGCCACCGATACGGTGAGCGGGCCATGGCCGCCGGACACGATTTTTCACCAGGCCGCCTCCGGGCAATACGACGCGGTGATCGCCATGTATCACGACCAGGGCTTGATCCCCTTCAAGCTCCTTCATTTTCAGGACGGGGTTAATGTCACCCTCGGTCTGCCGCTGGTCCGCACCTCGGTCGATCACGGCACCGCCTACGACATCGCCGGCAAAAATTTGGCCGATCCCTCGAGCCTGGCCGCAGCCCTGACCATGGCGCAAACCATTGTCGCCAACCGGTGCCGGGGAGGTGACGCATGTACCCAGGCTTGCTGATAGCCTTTGAAGGGATCGACGGGACCGGCAAATCAACCCAATTGCCTCTGCTCGCCACCCATCTGCGCGAGCGGGGATTGACGGTGGCCGAAACCAAGGAGCCGACGGATGGTCCCTATGGGCAACAGATTCGCGCCCTGTACCGGGACCGGAGGCAAGGCACACCAGAACAGGAGCTTGAGCTGTTTGTGCTCGATCGCCGCCAGCACGTTGCCGAGTGTATCCAGCCGGCCCTGGAGCAAGGAACGATTGTGCTCACCGACCGGTACTATTTTTCCACTGCCGCCTATCAGGGGGCAGTGGGGTGCGATCCCGGCCATATCTTCGCCCGGCATGATTTCGCGCCAGAGCCGGATTTGGTCCTGCTGCTCACCCTGCCGGTGGAGGCGAGTACCTCCCGAATCCGCAATCTGCGCGGCGAAACCCTCAATGATTTTGAGCAACAGGAGCAGCTGGAAAAAGTGGCCTCGCTCTTTGCATCCTTCCCACACAGTTGTATAGTACGCATTGATGCCGCCCGGCCGGTGGAGGAGGTGCAGTCTTCCATCCGTGCGGCGGTCCAGCAACTGCTTGTGCGCAAAGGTGTGTGATGCTCCGGTTCATGCTTGGTCCCTGCTTGCGGCTGTCTGTCATCCTGGCTTGTATGGCCTCTTTGACCGGCGGCTGTCAGCCAAAATCCGAAACGGCTGTTCAGCAGGCTGCGTCTCCCGGTGGAGACAAGGCCGATCACGCCTGTTCCTACGCCTATTTCCTTTGGGGCCGCCATGCCGAATTGCTGCTTCGTTTCGAGGAAGCCCTGGAGTTCTATCAGAAGGCCTTGATTTGTGACGACCAGGCGGAGTTTGTCAGTGAAAAGGTGCCGATTTTATTGCTGCGGCTGGAACGGACCGACGAAGCCGCCCTTTGGCTGCACAATTATCTGGCAGCGCATCTGGATCGAACCGGCATGCGCATGCTCTATGCCAAGGTGTTGCTCAAGCAGAAGAAAAACACCGAAGCAATGGAGCAATACCGGCTGATCAGCGAGCAACATCCCGACGATCCCACCATCGGGATGCTGCTCGCCGAGATGTACATGAGCACCGGGCAGGCGGCCAAGGCCAGGCCATTGCTGGATCAGGTGCTGGCTCAGGATCCATCTTCCTATCCAGGGCACATCCTCATGGCCCACCTCCGCCAGGCGCAGGGGCAGGTCGATGAGGCGGTGGAGCACTATCTGAAGGCCCTGGAGCGGAACTGGTCCAATGAGTTGAACCTTGAGCTGGGTGAGCTGTACATCAAGAACGGACGATACGACGAGGCCGCTGTCCTCTTTGAGACCGCGATCGAACGAGACGAGCAGAACGAGGCGACCCGGGTGGCCCTGATCCATGTCTATCTACTGCAGAAAAAGGTCAATCAGGCGCTGGCCGAGCTGAATCGGCTGAAAACGTATACCGACCAGCCCCAGCGGGTCGATCTGACCATTGCCCGTTTGTATGCCAAGCAGGGCCATTATGACAAGGCCATCGTCATTGTCGAAAAGCTCCTGAACAAGGAGAATCTGTCCGAGGCCAGATATCTCCTCGCCGCGCTGCTGGTGCAGCAGCAGAAGTACGGGCGGGCATTGAAGCAGTTGCGCCTGCTTGAGCGCAATGCGCCTGAATATGCGGATGGTTTGCTGTTGCAGGTGCGCATTCTCAAGGAACAGAACAGGCTGGAAGAGGCCAAGGAACTTTTGGAAAGCCGTCTGGATACGGGCGAGATGCGCAATGTCGAAATGTATGTCCTGCTCTCCACCCTGTATCAGGCCGAAGGCCGCGACGACCTCTGCAAAAAGGTGTTGTTGCAGGGGCTTGAATTTTTTCCCAACGACGAAAATCTGCTCTACGAATACGGCTTACTGCTGGAAGACAGCGGGGAACACGGCGAGGCACTGGCCATCATGCAGAAGATCATCGCCATCAAGCCCGATAACGCTGCTGCCTTGAATTTTGTCGGGTTCAGTTGGGCCGACAAGAAAATCAACCTCGATCAGGCCTTGGAATACATTCAGCGGGCCATTGAGCTCAAACCGGACGATGGATATATCCGTGACAGTCTGGGGTGGGTGTATTATCGGCTCGGCAAGCTCGATCAGGCCATCAAGGAACTTGAGGCTGCGGTCCGGCTGTCGCCCAATGATGTGGCCATTCTGGAACATCTCGGTGATGTCTATCTGGAGAAGGGGCAGGTGCGTGAAGCGCTGCAGATCTACAAAAAGGCCGTAAAGTCTACCGCCGGGAACGACAAGGACAAAAACAGGGTTCGTGAAAAGATTCGTATTCTGGAAAAACAGGGCATTCGCTGACGCCCGCGATCGGTTCCTGCGCCTGACGTTGCTGATCTTGGGGTGCGCGGCGATCCTTGCGGGCTGTGCCGGTAAACAGCCGAAGACGGTGCCGTTGGCTCCGGTCGAAGAGCAGGAGGCCAGGGCGTTGTGGACGGGCTTCATTGCCGGCAAAAGGCCGCAGGCCCTTGACGCCGATATCCGTCTGCAGTGGGATATACTGGGCAGCAAGGGCGCGGTGGGCGCCTCCCTGTTGGTGCAGCAGCGGCCAGCGTTGCTCCGCGTGACGGCGAATGACCCCCTGGGGCGGACACTCGTCCTGGCGGTTGCCGACGCTTCCGCCTTTACCATGGTCGACAATCGGATCGGCCATGTCTACCAGGGGGCGATTCCCTCCCGATTCTGGCGGTCATACGTGCCGGGGGCGATCCTGCCTGAAGATCTGCTGCCCCTGTTGGGCGGTTTTCTTGCCGAGGGTGAAGGAGAGGCGGTCGCGCCTGCCCTGGACGAGGCCGGTCAAGGAATCTGGTATCAGTGGCGCGATGTCCGGAAACGGGAACATCATGTGCTGCTGGATAGAGCGAGCGGCACGATGGTGCAGCATCTATTGATCGATGCCCAAGGTCAGGTGTTGACCCTGCAGTATGCCGATTACCAGCAGGAAAAGGGGAGCGATTTTTCCTGGCCGGCCCGTTTGCGTATCACCGGCCAGGCGGTGACCGGTACCCTGACTATGCACACCGAACAGCTTTTCTCGCACCTTCCTCAGGAGGCGGCAGCCTTTCGCGTGGTGCCGCCTCCCCATTTCACGGTGGAACGCGTTTTTTGAGCGTCTATTTTTTCACGGTGTTGACGAAGAGGACAAAGAGATTGTCTTCCTTGAAGAAAACTTGCTGCAGGTCGTAACTGCGGTTGGGTTCCAGGTCGATCACCACCCGGACCTTTTCCGGTTTCTTGGTGGCCGTGGTGCGGATCACCTTGACGAATTTACCGTTGGTCTTGAGCGGTCCCTTGACCGTTTGCATCAATTTGGTGTTGTTGAAATCGCAGATGACCTTGGGGGTGCCCTCTTCGACTCCGTGTACGGCCGGGGGATGAAACCCGTTCAATTTGAACATGACCATTTCACCCTTGGGCGAAGAATCGTCGAATTTGACATATTCAAGCTGCGGTTTATCGGTTGTTTTGACGAGGGCGGCAGGTTTGGCCGTTTCCTCGGGCTTGCCCGGGTCGGGGGTGGCGGCGTCAGCCTTTTGGGTGGCCGCCAGCGGAGAGTCGGCTGATTTGGTCTTCTCTTCTTTCTTGTTGCCAGGTGCGGGCGCCGCCGTGGCTTCTTTTTCTCCCGGCTTGGCGGCGTTCTCTGCTATCGACGCGCCTGGGGCTGGCGTCACCAGGGATGGCGGTGGCCCGGCCTGTTCCGGCTCCGGTTGCCTGGTTGCCTCCGGCGCAGCTTTTACGGCGGGTTGTGCCGCTGTCTTTTCGCCCGGCGCGGGAGTTGACAGTGGTTCTGCCGTTTGCGCCTGCTGATTGGATGCGGCTACCGGCGTTTTCTCCGCTCCGCCGGGAACGGACCCCGTCCATTTCGCCCTCGGCGGCGCTGTATCCGGGCTTTTCTCCGGCGTGTCGGTGGCGGCCGCTGTCTTTTTCGCAGGCACCGTCGTGGCCGCCTTGCCCGATTCGGTGAATCGCACCACCAGGGACGAACTGCCCTCGTCGAATTCCTGGGTGTAGCTCAATCCCTTGAAGGTGGCGACATCAAAGACGATGCGGGTCTTCGGTGACTCGCCCTCATGCCTGCCTACCCGGATCCGTTTGATGATCGAGCCGTTGGTCACGGTGACGCTTTTGATGTCCCTGCCGTAGGCCATGCCGTCGAAATCAAAGTAGAGTCTCGGGTTTTCGTCTTTCAAAGTGGAGACTTTTGGGCTATAGGAGCCGTTGAGTTGCAGAACCACCTGCTCACTGGTGGGCGAGAGGACGGTGTGTTTGATCTTTTGCAATTGAGGGGCGTTCGGCGTATTCTCGGCACCAGCGGGGGTACAGGTCAGCAACAGGACAAACAAGGAACGCGAGACAAGGGCAACGAATTGTTTCTTCATTTTTTCGTCCACTGTACGTTGAAAGAAAAGATTGGGGGGGCGGTCTCTTGAACCCCTTTATCTTATTAAGCAAAAAACGCGCCGGTGTCCATAGGTTACAGGGAGCCCTGACGACAATACTGCTTACGCCGCGTACCAGCGGCGGATCTTTTCTGGGAAAGCCGGGAACAACTTCCCGATTTTCGCTGAAAACAGAGTCGTCTGGATTGTCCCATTTTTTTTATTTCCCACTTTTCCCCCGTGTCTTCATCAACTCATGGTTTTTCCTTGTTCCTTGAATCTTGATCGGATTTTTCCCCTGGTTCGCAAGCCGGGTCAATATGTTGGCGGCGAGCTTCATGCGGTCAGCGGCAGCTTCGACGCCGACAACCTCAATTTTTGTCTCATTTTTCCTGACCTCTACGAAATAGGCATGTCCCATCAGGGACTGCAGATTTTGTATCATATTCTCAATAGCCACGAAAAAACAACAGCGCATCGAGCCTATGCTCCTGATATAGACATGGAGCGGGAACTGCGTGCCCAGGGATTGCCGTTGTTTTCCCTGGAGGCTAAAATCCCGCTGGCAGCATACGACGTGCTGGGCATCACCCTCCCGTATGAGCTCTGCTCTACCAATATTCTGACTGTACTCAATCTGGCAGGGGTGCCTTTTTGGGCAGCGGAACGGACGGAAGAGCATCCTCTGGTCCTTGGCGGGGGCTCCTGCTCGCTCAACCCCGAGCCGGTGGCTGAATTTTTTGATGCTATTGCCTTGGGCGACGGCGAGGAAATCATCCAGGACATCGCCGAACTCTTGGCATTGGCGAAAAAAGAGCGCTGGCCACGCGCCGTGGTGCTGGAGCGGCTGGCCGGGCTGGCCGGCGTCTACATTCCCTCCTTGTTCAAACCACGATACGCGCAGCACCGGCTGGTGGCCGTTGAGCCGCTCCGTCCCGATATCCCCTTTGTACGCAGGAACGTGCTGCCCCGGCTCCATGTCCCGTCCCTCCTGCATCGACCCCTGGTGCCGGTGGTCAAGCCGGTGCACGACCGGCTTGGGGTGGAGATTGCGCGAGGGTGCACCCGGGGCTGCCGTTTCTGTCAAGCCGGCATGACGTATCGGCCGGTACGGGAACGGACTCTGGAGGAGATCATGGAGCTAGCCAATGAAGGTATTGCCCACTCGGGATTTGAGGAATTGGCCCTGCTTTCGCTTTCCACCGGCGATTTTTCCTGCCTGGATGTTTTGATGTCCGCCCTGATGGATCGCTTTGCCGATGATTGCGTGTCGGTGTCCATGCCGTCGATGCGAGTCGGAACATTGACACCAAAGATCATGGAACAGATCAAGCGTGTCAGAAAAACCGGCTTCACCATTGCCCCTGAGGCTGGAACCGACCGCTTGCGCCAGGTGATCAACAAGGGCATCACCGAGGAGGATCTGCTGGCGACCTGCCGGGACGCCTTTGCCCTCGGCTGGAAGCTGATCAAACTGTATTTCATGGTGGGGTTGCCGACCGAGACCGGGGCCGATGTCGAGGGCATCGTGCAATTGGCCAGAAAGGCCCGCGCCCAGGCCGGGCAAGGCAGGGGGCGGCCGGTACAGGTCAATCTGGGGGTGGCCACCTTTGTCCCCAAGCCGCATACCCCGTTCCAATGGGAGGCGCAGATCAGCCTGGAAGAATCGAAGGCGAGAATCAACCGCTTGAAACAGATGCTTCCTCGCCAGGGATATAAGCTCAAATGGCACGATCCGGAACAGTCATTTTTGGAGGGCGTCTTTTCCAGGGGCGACCGGAGATTGTCGCGGCTGATCGAGGCCGCATGGCGTATGGGCGCCCGTCTGGACGGCTGGTCCGAGCGGTTTGATCTGGCTCTGTGGCATCGGGCCGCCGCCGCTTGCGGGCTGGTCATGGAAGAATACCTTCGGCAGCGGCCGACAGAGGAAATACTGCCCTGGGATCATCTGCACAGTGGAGTTGACCTCTCTTTCCTCGAAGCCGAGCGGGCAAAGGCTTTTGCGCAGCAGTATACCCCGGATTGCCGGGTGCACGGCTGTCAGGGTTGCGGGCTTTGCGATTTCAAGACAGTGCAGCCGGTGGTTCATGCGCGGCCGGCTGCCGTGCCGCCGCCATCCCCATGTCCGGTCGGGCAGAAACAGAGCGGGCCGCAAAAGGCGTATTCGTACCGGGTTCACTATACCCGCCTGGGCGACAGCCGTTTTTACGGCCACCTGGAATTGATGCAACTGATCTTTCGCGCCTTGCAGCGGGCCGCTCTGCCGCTCTTGTTTTCCAGCGGCTTCAATCCTTCGCCCCGGGTTTCGTTCAGCCAGGCCCTGCCGGTGGGGATCGAGAGTCTGGCGGAGTCCTTTGACATGGAATTGTCTTGTCCGTTGGTCTCTCTGGAGGAGACGGCCGCCCGGTTGAATGACCGGCTGCCTGCAACCATCCGGGTGCGGATGGTCGAGCTTGTGCCGCGCGGCGTGGCCATGAGCAATACGACCAGCTATACCCTTGCCGCGGCGGCATATCCCGAGGGGTTGCGCCAGAGCATGGCCGATTTTCTCGATAAGGATTCCTTTGTCATCGACCGGTTCCGCAAGAACCGGCACAAGGCGGTTGACCTGCGGCCCCTGGTGACCCGCCTGGAATTCGATCAGGATACGATTCTTCTCGACCTGCTCGGGCATCAGGGACAGCCTGGTACCAATCCCCGGGAAATTCTGGAAAAGGTGCTCGGTTTTTCCGAACGCGACGCCTTGCTGGTGCGGATATTGAAGACCGAAGTCAAGGAAATGCCATCCTCATCTTGAGAATTTCGGGAACTTACTGTAGATAAAGCCGATCGTTGCATCCAGGTGCACAGTTCGCCGGATTTTGACGGTTACGATGCTCGCAAGGATACAAGACGTTCCCGGTTTGCTTGCGATTTTTTGATAATTAAGGAGAAGAGATGAAGAAGATCGTTCTGCGCGAAGATGAGATGCCGACCAGTTGGTATAATGTGGCACCCGATATTCCGGGCGGGCTTCAGCCGCCGCTTGATCCGGAAACCTTGCAACCCATGAGGCCGGAGAAGCTGGCCGCTGTTTTCCCTATGGCCCTGTTGGAACAGGAAATGAGCCAGGAACGGTTTGTGAAGATTCCGCAGGAAATCCTGGAAATATACAAAATCTGGCGCCCTTCTCCCCTGGTGCGGGCCACCAAGCTGGAGGAGGCTCTGGGCACCAGGGCAAAGATCTTCTTCAAGGATGAGAGCGTTTCACCGGTGGGCAGCCACAAACCCAATTCCGCCGTGCCCCAGGCGTACTACAATAAGCAGGCGGGCATCAAGCGGCTGACCACCGAAACCGGGGCCGGTCAGTGGGGTTCAGCGCTGTCGTTGGCTACCTCCAAGTTCGGCCTGGAATGCAAGGTCTACATGGTGCGGGTCTCCTACGACCAGAAGCCTTATCGCAAGTTCATCATGCAGACCTTCGGCGCCGACGTGGCGGCCAGCCCTAGCATGGACACCAATACCGGCCGCTCCATCCTGGCCCGATACCCCGATACTCCCGGTTCGCTGGGGATCGCCATCTCCGAGGCACTGGAAGATGCTTCAACCCGCGATGACACCAATTACGCTCTGGGTTCGGTGCTGAACCATGTGGTCCTGCACCAGTCGATCATCGGTCTGGAAGCCAAAAAGCAGATGGAGATCGCCGGCGAGTATCCAGACGTGGTTATCGGCTGCTGCGGCGGCGGCTCCAACTTCGCCGGCCTGGTTGCCCCCTTTGTTCCCGATTATCTCGACGGCAGGAAGATCGAATTGATCGGCTACGAACCGGCTTCCTGCCCGTCGATGACCGGCGGCAAGCTGGCCTACGATTCCGGCGACGTGGCCATGATGACCCCGCTGCTCTACATGTACACCTTAGGCCATGACTTCGTGCCGCCCGGCATTCATGCCGGCGGTCTGCGCTATCACGGTATGGCGCCGATCGTCTCTGCCCTGGCGCGCGACGGCATCATCACGCCTAAGGCGATCCACCAGATGGAATGCTTCGAGGCCGGTATCCTCTTTGCCAAGACCGAAGGGATCATCCCGGCTCCGGAAACCACGCATGCCATCCGCGGCGCCATCATCGAGGCGATGAAGGATCCGAAGGAGCCCAAGACTATTTTGTTTAATTTCTCCGGCCATGGCTTGATCGACATGGCCGCCTACGACAACTACCTCAACGGCAAGCTCAGCGATTACAGCTATCCGCAGGATCAGATAGATGCCTCGCTGGCGCGCCTGCCCAAGGTTGGTTGAACCCGGAGTGACGCGGACAGGCCGGCGGAGCGGGGCGGCAGGCCGGTTACTTCCGGCTGTGTTGCTGGTGTTGCTGCTGGTTGCCGGCGAATGGCAGAGCGCTTTTGCCACCTGCCGCGCCATTGCCGACTTGGCCCCGGCCGGGGCCTACGGCGTTGCCGATGCCGGCGGGCGCATCGTCGACGCCTGCAATCCCGGCCGCCCCCTGGTTCCGGCCAGCGTGCTCAAGATCGCCACGGTTGCAGCGGCCTTGGCCATCCTCGGCCCGGACTACCGCTTCCGCACCGAGTTGTTCTTGGATGACCGCGATAACCTGTTCATCAAAGGATTCGGCGATCCATCTCTTGTTTCCGAGGAAGCAGCCACGCTGGCCGAGCAACTGCGGCAGAGGGGCGTGCAGCGGGTGCATACGCTGTATATCGACACCTCTGCCTTTGCCCTGGAAAATCAGACGCCCGGCCAGGAAGACAGTGACAACCCCTACGATGCCCCGGTGGGGGCGCTGTCGGTCAACTTCAATGCGGTGGCGTTGAGCAAGGACAAAGAGGGCCGGATTGCTTCAGGCGAGGCGCTGACGCCGCTTTTGCCGATCATGCGCGAGTTGGGGCAGGGCCGGCCCGCCGGTTCGTGGCGGGTGAATATCTGTGGCCGGGGTTGCGATGCCGAGGCGCGCGTGGCCCGATACGCGGGCGAGCTCCTGCAGGCGATGCTTGCGCAAAACGGCATCTCGGTGGTCGCTCTCGGCGGCATCCGGTCAGTCCCGCCCACGGCCCGCCTCATCCACACGCATGCAAGCAGTCAAACCCTGATCGAAATCAGCCGGTCATGCCTGCACCATTCCTCTAATTTCATGGCAAATCTCATTTTTCTCGCCTGCGGTGCTGCGCGGTTCGGCTATCCGGCCACCTGGGAAAAGGCGCGGCTGGCAATGCGCAAGGAACTGGCGGAACAACTGGGCGCCGCCGCGGCCGCAGACATCGTCCAGGTCGATGGAGCCGGTTTGTCCCGCGACAACCGGGTAACGGTGCGGGTCATGCTGCAGTTGCTGACCCATTTCCGCCCCCACATGGATTTGCTCAACAAAGAGCGCGGTGCAGCCGTCAAGACCGGAACCCTCACCGGGGTGTACAACCTGGTCGGGTATCTGCCCGCCGGACAGGCTTTTGCCATTCTGCTCAATCAGCCTGCCAACAGGCGAGACGAAATTCTTGCGCGGCTTGCGCGCCTGCATGGGACCCGTCCGCCGGATTCCGGCAGGAAAACCAGCCACTCTGTTTCGCAGCCAGCGGCGAGAAAATAAATTCTGTTGGCCGGGCGGATAGACAAGACCCGCATTGCGCTTATAGTATTTTCGCTAACCCTCTCTAACCAACCCATTATATCCGCCAACGTATCATGCCCATGGAGTATTATCAGACCCTCGGCGTCGCCAAGACCGCCACCGGCGAAGAAATCAAGAAAGCCTACCGCAAATTGGCGGTGAAATATCATCCGGACAAGAATCCGGGCGACAAGCAAGCGGAGGAGAAGTTCAAGGAGATCAGCGAGGCCTATGCGGTTCTTTCTGATCCGGAAAAGCGGCAGCAATACGACACCTTCGGCGCGGACGGTTTCCGCCAGCGCTATTCTCAGGAAGATATTTTCCGCAACTTCGACCTCAACGATATCCTGCGCCAGTTTGGTTTTGGCGGCGGTTTTCGCAGCGGGTCCTTTCACAGCAATGGATTCCGTAGCGGCGGTTCTCCCTTTGACACCTTTTTCGGTCAGTCGGGCCGGGGTGGATGTGGCGGCGGTTGCGGTCCGCAGGCGGCAAAGGGCAACGATCTGACCTACGAGATGACCATCACCCTGGAAGATGTGCTCCACGGGACGGAAAAGACTATCAGTCTGCGACAGAACGGGCAAATCCAGAATGTGTCGGTGAAAATACCCAAAGGAATCGAGGACGGCAAGCGGCTGCGGTTGAGCGGCAAGGGCGCGCCTTCACCTTCGGGGGGAGAGGCCGGCGATCTGTATTTGAAGGTGCATGTGGAGCCGCACCCTGTTTTCCAGCGGGTAGATGACGATCTGGTGGTCGAGCACCGTATTCCCTTCAGCGAGGCTTGCCTGGGTGCCTCCCTGGAGGTCGTCACGCTGGAGGGCAAGAAGTTCAATGTCAAGGTGCCGGCAGGGGTGCAACAGGAGGCCAAGCTCAGGATCAAGGAGTATGGTCTGCCGTCTGGACCGATCGGTCAACGGGGTGATCTGCTGGTCAAAATCGCGGTCCGAATTCCCAAAACCCTGACGTCCGAACAGGAGGAGGCGGTCAAGGCCTTGGCGGCAGTGTCCCTCTGAAGCAGATGGGGGACTTAACCCAATAGAAAACGAGATCAGATAATTTCAGCCGTAAAACGGCAGGTTCGCGCTCCGGTACACCAGCAGTCGATTTCCTTGACGCGGAATTTGCGTTTCACATAACTGCCCAGCACGCCTGCGAGAAAGCCTTCGTCGTACGCGCAGAATTCATGGTCCATCTCAGGCAGACCGGAACAGTCCAGATCCTCGTCCACGGTCAGTACCAGTTTGCCTTGCTCGAGATTGGCTTCCTCTACCCGCAAGATTCCGATTCCCAGTTCACTCAGGACTTGTTGGGCTTCCATGACAAAGGCATTGAAGTCCATTTCCTTAGAGGACAGAAACTGGTTATAGAAGTGCACACCGGCAAGTTCTCCCGCTTCGCTGAACAGGGCGTCCGCCTGTTTCGTCCCGTAATGTTTCTCAAGGATATCGCGGAAGCAGAACTGCATGAGGCGGTACACCTCCACACGCGTATGCGGGCCGAGATGTTCGCGCGCGCCAATATTTCCGATCAGATCCCAATTAAACGAATAGAGCCTTTCAGGCATAACCCTCCTTATTCATTGCTGTGCATTTGTGGCAAGAATTGCGGGGCGCGTCTTGTTGCCTGCCCCGGAGTATGGGGAGCGAGACAGCACATCACCGACTCCTATACTGTATAGTATGCAATAATCCCCGGCACTGCAATTCTGGACATCTGCCGCAAAAAGCCGCATGGTGTGGGCGAGATGCGGTTGAGCATGGTTTTTGCGCATCATTTATGCCAGCTCTGGGTGTGATTTGGCCTGAAAACATGATTCTGTCCAGATGTTTTGCACGCGGTTTTTTGCTGATGATACGATCCATCCCCATGTCGGCCTTGTTGAGCGCAACCAGGCCTAGGTCAGTTCGCGGATGGAAGCGCCCAGCCTCCTGATCCCCTCGATGATGGTCGGCTCGTCCGAGCAGGAGAAATTGAGCCGCAAGGTGTTGGTATCCTTGCGGTTGATGTAGAAGGGCGTACCGGGCACAAAGGCGACCTTCTTGGCTATGGCCGCCTCGAAAAGGCGCATCGACGACAGGCCTTCGGGCAGAGTGGCCCACAGGAACATGCCGCCGTCAGGGTTGGTGGATTGCACCCCGGCCGGGAAAAATTGTTTGATCGCGTCGACCATTACCTCTTTCTGTCTGCCGTACTGGTGGATGATGGTGGCGATATGGGCGTCGATATCGTTGTCATGCAGAAATCGGTGGAGGATGCGTTGGGAGAGGTAATCGGTGTGCAGGTCAGCGGCCTGTTTGGCGACGATTACTTTTTCCATGATGGGCGGCGGTGCGACCAGCCAGCCCAGCCGTAGGGCCGGGGCCACGGTTTTGGAGAAGGAGCCGAGCAGGATCGCGTTTTCCGGCAACAGCCGCTTGAAGGAAATCCTGCGGTCGCCGCGAAAGCGGAGGTCGCCGTAGGGATCATCCTGGATGATCAGGCAGGATCGGCCTTGGATCAAACGAGCCACGTCCTTCCGGTTCTCGTCGATGTAGCTGATGCCGCTTGGGTTCTGAAAGTTGGTGACGGTGTAGAACAACTTCGGGTGACGTTTCCGCAACACCTGAGCGAGAGCGGCAATGTCCATACCGCCCTCCTGTACCGGTACCGGATGAAAATGGGGCCTGCAGAGGGAAAAAGCCTGAATGGCGCCGAGATACCCCGGCTCTTCGATGATCAGGTCATCGCCTTCGTTGAGAAAGGTCTTGGCCAGCAGATCAAGCCCCTGTTGCGAGCCAGTGGTGATGAGAATATCATCCACCGGAATGTCGAGCCCCTCCTGTTTCCGGTAACGGTCGGCGATGAACTGGCGCAGGCCAAGATAACCTTCTGAGTTGGCGTATTGGAGGATCTCGCTGCCGGCATCCGCAAAGACATCATTGGCCGCCTTTTGCAAGCCCCTGACCGGAAAGAACTGGCGGTTGGGCAGGCCCCCGGCGAACGAAATGATCGAATCGTCGATGGTGACCTTGAGGATTTCCCGGATAAAGGACTTGGGGACATCGGTGATGCGGTCGGAAAAAATGTTTTCCATGAAACCTCCTGCAGAGGCAGAATGGCTGCTTGCATACAAGGGACGAAGAGGAAACACCGTGCGGGAGACCGGAGGAGCCGTTTACATGTGAAATTCTTCTGTTACGGTATACTCGTGGCTTGAGTCCTGAAGGTCAACTTTGAGTTGTTGCGCCCGGTGAGACCATGGTGTCGTCCATAAGGCGAATGAAGGAAAGTCGAGTATCGATCCGGTTTTCTGTTCAAGGGATCCAGCCGGAGTCTCGCTTGTGGATCCATTCTGTATGTTTGCAACGGATAGGCATCTGTGTATGCCCTTCGCACGCAAAACGAATCAATAATTCGCATCCGCAAACGCAAGCCAGCCGCCGGCATTGATCAGCTTCTTGTCGAAGGGATTCAGCGTAAAAGAGCACTCCACCGCGGAGCCACCGCAGGAGGCGGTCAGTTTTTCTCCTTCCAGGTCCACTGCCACCGTCACCTCGCCCTTGAGGGCAAAGAGACGGTCGAGATCTGCCTTGCTCAATTCCACCGCCAGGATGCCGCAGTTGAACATGTTCTGGCGGAAGATCCGGGCAAAACTCTCGGCAATGACCACGTCGATGCCGTTGACCTCCAGGGCCCAGACCGCGTGCTCGCGGGAAGAACCGCACCCGAAGTTGGAACGGGTGACCAGCACCCTTGCCTGTTGCATCTTCGGTGAGTGCGGGTCGAAGTCCTGGCCTTCCAAGATCAGATCCTCAAGGAGATGCGGCGTCAGGGCTTTCTTGGTGATTTCAGTCAGATATTTGGCTGGAATGATTTCGTCGGTATTGATGTCGCTCTTATCTATAAAGGCTGCGGGGCCGCCAAACTGTTTCATCGGGGATCCTTTTTCGGTTTTTGGTTCATATTCAGGGCAGAAAACGGCGAGGGTCGGTGATGGCGCCTGTGATGGCGGCCGCAGCCGCACTGGCCGGGCTCATCAGGTGAACCATGCCGCCCTTGCCCATGCGGCCGTTGAAATTGCGGTTGGTGGTCGAGGCGCAGACTTCTCCCTCGGCCAGGACGCCATTGCTCATCCCCAGACAGGCGCCGCAGGTGGGATTTGACACGCAGAAGCCGCTGTCCATGAAGATTTTAATCAACCCTTCCTCCAGGGCCTGGGAGTAGGTGGCCGGGGTAGCCGGCGCCAGGATGGCGCGGACCGAGTCGGCAATGGTCTTGCCGCGGATGACGGCAGCAGCGGCGCGGATATCCTCAATGCGGCCGTTGGTGCAGGAACCGATATAGACCTGGTCGACCCTGGTCCCTTCCATTTCGGTGATGTCTTTGACGTTGTCCGGTTTGTATCCGAAGGTGACCTGCGGGGCCATGGTGGTGACATCGATGGTCAGCATCCGTTCGTAGCTGGCGTCGGCGTCGGAACACCACTTGGCAAACGACTCGGCGGCCGCTTCCGGGCTTTCGTACTCGTCCTTGATGAACGGCCACAGGTAGCGGGCGGTAACCAAATCAGGCTGGCAGACGCCAGAGGTGGCGCCGGCCTCGACCGCCATGTTGCACAGGGTCATGCGTGACGCCATGCTCATGGCGTCGATCACCGGGCCGTGGAATTCGATCACCATGTCGGTGCCGCCGTTCACGGTGAGCTGTTTGATGACATTGAGGATGATGTCTTTGGCCACCACGCCCTTGGGCAGGGCGCCGACGACTTCCACCTTGAGCGATTTGGGCGCACGGAAGGCGCAGACGCCTTTGAGGATGCCCACCTCCAGGTCGGTGGTGCCGACACCGGGGGCAAAGGCACCGAAGGCCCCATGGGTACAGGTGTGGGAATCACCCATGATGACGGTGTTGCCTGGGCGGATAAAACCCTTTTCCGGGAAGAGGGCATGGCAGACGCCGTTGCGGCCGATGTCGAAAAAATCCTTGATGTGGTGGCGTCTGGCCCAGTCACGCAAGATCTTGGCCTGGGTGGCAGTCTTGGAATCCTTGGACGGCGAGACGTGATCGATGACCACCTTGATCCGCTTGGGATCGCACACCCGATCCATTCCTTTCTCCATGAGATCCATGATGGCGATGGGGGTGGTGATTTCGTGGCACATAATCACGTCGATATCGAGAACCATATTGCCCGGCGTGGGTGTGTCTCTCAGATGGGCGGCAAAGATTTTTTCTGTGATGGTCTGTCCCATGGTGCAACTCCGGTTTGGAAAAACAAGAAATGGAAAAACAAACAGCCAACCGGCGGTCTTTCCGATCAGCTTGACGAGATTGGATTATTACATTCGGCAATCTGGTTCGTCAATTCATTTCCAGGTCGCCGCGGTGGCGTGAAAACACCGGAACATCTGTACAGATGGGACTCGATTGCGTATACTGTTGCCGCTGTTTGACCACTGCCCGGTCGTTCGCTGGCTTCTTGCCACATTTCTTAAAGGAGGAGGGCGAGAAAACATGGCCCGCACGTCTTGGTTGCAATGTATTGTTTTCTGTTGTCTCCTGCCTGCCGTTCTGCCGGTTGTCTGCTGGGCTGCTCATGGGGTGAGCATCGATGGCCAGCTGAAATATCCGCAAGGGTTTACACAGTTCGACTACACCTCGCCCCAGGCCAAGAGCGGCGGGACCCTGGTGTTGCACGATCTCGGCAGTTTCGAGAAGATGAATCCCTTCACCCTCAAGGGAGAGGCTCCCCTGGGATTGACGTCATACGTCTTCGAGGCCCTGGCTGTGCCGAGCCTGGACGAGCAGTTCGCCCAATATGGCCTGATCGCGGAAGACATCGTCCTGGCTGGCGATAAGAAATCGGTCACCTTGACCCTCAATCGCCAAGCCCGTTTCTCCGATGGCACACCGGTCACCGCCGAGGATGTCAAATTTTCCCTCGACACCCTGAAGAGCGATCAGGCGCATCCCTTCTATCAGATGTATTTTCACGATATAGAAGCGGCGGAAATCATCGATCCCCGGACGATTCGATTCCGTTTTGTCCGGCCGAACCGGGAACTGCATATGATCGTGACGCAGTTGCCGGTCCTGAGTAAGCGGTTCTATACGGAACATCCCTTCAATCCCGTCGATGGCAAGGGGGCCATGGATATACCTGTGGGCACCGGGCCCTATGTGGTGGCGGAGATGCAACCAGGCAAATCGATCACCTACAAAAAAAATCTGGAGTACTGGGCCAAGGATCTGGCGGTGCGCAAGGGTATGTTTAATTTTGACGCCATTGTGGTGAAATACTACAAAGACCCGGTCGTAAGCCTTGAAGCCTTCAAGGCGGGTGAATTCGATTGGTTATTCGTCAATATCTCCAAGCAGTGGAACCGGGATTTGACCGGCCGCCGGTTTGACAACGGCGAGTTGGTCAAACGGGTCTTTCCCCATGCGAACAACGCCGGCATGCAAGGCTTTGTGTTCAACGTCCGCAAACCGATGTTCGCCGACCGGCGGGTGCGCCAGGCCGTTGGCTTGGCTTTTGATTTCGAATGGACCAACAAGACGCTTTTTTTCGCGCAGTACAACCGCAGCGAATCCTATTTTTCCAACTCGAATTATGCGGCAAAAGGGCTCCCCGATGCGGACGAGCTGAAGCTGCTTGAGCCCTTTCGCGATCAACTGCCGGCAGAAGTGTTCACACAGCCCTTGGTTCCGCCTTCCACCGCCCCACCCGGCAGTCTGAGGACCAACATGCAGGAGGCAAAAATGCTGCTGGAACAAGCCGGATGGACCATCAAGCAGGGCGCACTGGTCAATGGCAAGGGCGAGCGATTTCGCTTCGAGATCCTTCTTGCCGACACGAGCTTTGAGCGGGTGATCGCTCCGTATGCGATCAATCTCGGCAAATTGGGGATCGAGGTGTCCTACCGGACCATTGATCCGGCCTTGTATGCCGATAGGATCAAGAGTTTCGATTTCGACATGGTGGTGACCGTATTTGGCCAGTCACAGTCGCCGGGCAACGAGCAACGTGACTATTGGACGAGCTCGGCCGCCGGCCGCAAGGGCTCAAAAAATTTAGCAGGAATCACGAATCCCGTCGTGGATGCGCTGGTCGATGCTGTCATCTACGCCGAAACACAGGTACAGCTCACCACTGCCTGTCGGGCCCTGGACAGAGTTCTGTGGTATGGCTATTATGTGGTACCGAACTGGTATTTGGCAAATCATCGCTTAGCTTATGCCGCCAAGCTCAAACACCCTGCGCAGCCTCCCCTTTTTTACAACGCTGATCAGTGGCGTGACACTTGGTGGTCGGAGTGAGAGGATCGGTGCGGTATTGAATCGTTGCCGATGATTTTTGGTTTTCCAGGATTTCCTCAGCAGGGAGCATGACAGCAAGCGCAGAGAAAAACAGCAAAGATTACCAATGGATCTACCTCACGGGCAAGGAGATCTATCAGTTTTACAGCCGGATCAAGGGCCGGCTGCAGGGGATGTGTGTGTACGCTTTGGTGGGGAGGAGCGGCACCGGCAAGAGCTTCCGCGCCAAGTTGCTGGCTGAGAAACTCGGTGTGCCGTACATCGTCGATGACGGTCTCTTGATTCACGATGTCACCATTCTGGCAGGGAAATCAGCCAAGCAGGAAAAAAATTATATCAGCGCTATCAAAACTGCGCTTTTTACGGATGACGACCACCGCCTGAGCGTGGTGCAGATGATCCAGAAAAAGAAAATAAAGAAGATCATATTGCTGGGCACATCGGAGAGAATGGTGGCCAAGGTGGCCGAGGCGCTTGAGTTGCCACCGATCACCCAGGTGATCAAGATTGAGGAGATTGCCAGTCAGAAGGATATCGAAAACGCGATCAAGTCACGGTTCGAGGAGGGAAAACACGTTATCCCGGTGCCAACCATCGAAGTGAAGCGGGATTACGCCCAAATTCTTTCCGATTCGATCCGAATTTTCTTCAAGGGAGGCAAGGACAAGGACGGGATCAGAAGATCCCGTTTTTTCGAGAAGTCAGTGGTGCAGCCCATGTATCACGACAACGGCATCGAGGGGACAGTGACGATCTCCGAGGCGGCTTTGACCCAGATGATCCTGCATTGCATTGATGAATATGACGGGGACATACTGGTGCGCAAGATCAAGGTCAAGATGGGACGGTTGGGGTACGGCATAGACCTGTTCATCGATGTGCCGTTCGGCAAGACCCTGACCGGAGAGTTACATGAGCTGCGTGGTTACATTCTCAACAATATTCAGAAATATACCGGCATCGTCATTGACCGTCTGGAAATCGCCATCGACAGTATTTCACAGCGGAAAAAAGAGACGAAGAAGAAAACGAATGGTTAAGGGGCGTTGCAAATCTGCTTTTTGTTTTCCGGTATGATCCTTTTTTTATCGTGTTGCCCTCGTTGTCTCCATAAGGAATAACTTCTCAACATCCAGCAGTTACCCCATCGGCCATATCTGGTCGGTCTCGCCCGTATCCGGGAGGATACCAGACATTTCTGTCGTTCAATCCCCTGCCGTTCCATAATTTTTCAGATATACGCCGAAGCTTTCCCGTCCTGCGGTGCATGCGGATGAGACGATGTATTTATCACTTGACTCGGGGCGAAGTGTCTTGTTATAAGTCCTGAGTTTTGAGTGGTTTTTTCGGAAGTGGCTGTAGTGTTTGTTGCCGGAATGGTTTTAGGGCTTTTTGAGGGCCTCTAGAGCGTATCTGAGGCAGATGTTGAAGCTGTGGATACGAAATTGCCCGATGAACTCGCCCCGCTGGTCAACCGGAAATTGTCTTTTCCCTCCGCTCACATTACTTCGGAAGATCACTTGAATACACTCTGCCGTTTCTGGAACGGGTAGAGATGAGCGTTTTTTCGGATGCGACGACGGAAAACGGCTCGCATGGATAATCTCTGTATTGTCTCTCGTATAAAGATTACAAGAGGCATAGGTCGGGATGCCATGTGGCCGCTTTGATTTTCCCGTTGTTCCGAAAGAAGCTGTTTCTCGGAGAGTGCCTTTTACATACGTAGTTGTGCTGAATTGTTGTACCACGACATCATGTTAAAATAGGTGTAATGGCAGATAACGCTGTTGCGGAAGGTTGCGGACAAGCGTACCAGGGGCTCTAGAGCATGTGCCGGCATCCTCGGAACCGGCAGATGGATTTCCCTTTGTTCTGTGCGCGACTGATCCGAATCAGGGTACTGCGACAGAAGTGCCACGTTGTAGTAGATTGTTAGTGAACAGGGGATTGAACTAATTAACATTTTTTATTTGGAGGATTTCGTGCTGCCGCGCGAGATTCGCCGCAAAAGGATGCGTCTATGAAGATTCATGAGTATCAGGCCAAGGAACTATTTCGCAAATACAATGTACCTACCCCCAAAGGGAAGCTCGCCCACACTTCGGACGAGGTAGCGAAAATTGCCGAGGAATTCGGTTATCCGGTCGTCGTCAAAGCTCAGGTACATGCTGGTGGCCGCGGCAAGGGCGGTGGCGTTAAGTTGGCTAAGACCAAAGCCGATGTGAAGCCGGTTTCCGATTCCATCATTGGCATGACCCTCGTCACCAAGCAAACCGGCGCTCAGGGTAAAAAGGTCCGCAAGGTGTTGGTTGAAGAAGGACTGAACATTAAAAAGGAACTTTATCTCTCCATCATTCCCGACCGTGAAACCGCCACGGTTGCCATTGTCTGCAGCCAAGACGGCGGCATGGATATCGAGGAAGTGGCAGCCAAGACCCCGGAACGGATCGTTACCGTCAACATCAGCCCGGTTACCGGGTTTCAGCCGTTCCATGCCCGCAGAGTTTGCTTTGGCCTCGAAATCGAAAAAGATCTGCAGAAACAAATGTCGGCGCTGGTGAAAAACCTCTACGACCTGTTCGTCGCCTATGACTGCTCCATGGTCGAGATCAACCCGCTCATCATTACCGCCGAAGGCAATATTCTCGCGCTGGACGCCAAGATGGACATCGACGGCAATGCGCTGTACCGGCATCCCGATGTCAAGGAAATGCGCGATATCGAAGAGGAAGATCCGGTCGAGGCAGAGGCTGCCCAGTTTGGCCTGAACTATATCAATCTTGATGGCAACGTCGGGAATATCGTCAACGGTGCCGGTTTGGCCATGGCCACCATGGATATCGTCAAGCTGGCTGGTGCTTCTCCTGCCAACTTTTTGGATGTCGGTGGCGGTGCCAATGCCGAAGCCATCGAAAACGGTTTCCGCCTGATTATGAAGGATCCGGCGGTCAAAGGTATCCTGATCAACGTATTTGGCGGTATCCTCCGGTGTGACATTCTGGCCCAGGGTGTTGTTCAGGCCGCAACCAAGCTGAAACTACAGGTTCCCGTTGTGATCCGTATGGAAGGAACCAATGTCGATGAAGGTCGTAAAATTCTTGCCGAATCCGGCCTTGATCTGGTCAATGCCAAGGATTTGGCCGACGCAGCGGAGAAGGTGGCGAAGATCGTCGCGTGAACCAGGTGTTCACTGTGACGAAAGGTTGGCGATGGAAGATGAAGATGCATGTTTATCGCCATGATGCGAACACTTGCGCGGATAACCGCAGCCGAACGATTCAGCTTGCATAAAGGCACAAAAAACAATAACCCGCAGAGGACTTGAGAATGAGCGTTTTAGTTAATAAAAATACACGGTTGGTTGTACAAGGCATCACTGGCCAAGAAGGTCAGTTTCATACCCGTTCCTGCATTGCGTACGGCACGAATGTTGTCGCGGGCGTGACCCCCGGTAAAGGGGGGCAGAAGATGGACGATGTGCCGATCTTTAACGGTGTGAAGGAGGCCCGGGACAAAACGGGCTGCAACGCATCCATGATTCTGGTTCCGCCGCCGTTTGCCGCCGATGCGATCATCGAAGCCGCCGATGCCGGCGTTGAGTTGGTTGTCTGCATCACGGAAGGTATTCCGGTTCTTGATATGATGCGGGTCAAGAATTACTTGGCCACTCGCACCACCCGGCTTATCGGCCCGAACTGCCCCGGCATTATCACTCCCGGCGAATGCAAGATCGGCATCATGCCCGGACCGATGCACAAACCAGGCGGGCCGTGGGGCGTCGTCTCCCGCTCTGGAACACTCACCTATGAGTCTGTTCATCAGTTGACCCAGGTCGGTTTCGGTCAGACGACCTGTATCGGTATCGGCGGCGATCCTGTCAACGGGACGAACTTCATCGATTGTCTGGAGCTGTTCGAGAAGGATCTGGACACAAAAGCCATTGTCATGATCGGCGAGATCGGCGGCAATGCCGAAGAGAACGCCTGCGAGTGGATCAAGGCCAATACCAAGAAACCGGTGGTCGGTTTTATCGCCGGTCTAACCGCACCTCCCGGCCGCCGAATGGGACATGCCGGCGCCATCGTGAGCGGGGGCAAAGGGACCGCCGAGGCCAAAATCGAGGCCATGAAGGCAAGCGGTGTGCATCATTGCTCCAATCTTGGCAAATTGGGCGAACTCTGTAAGCAAGTCTATAAAGGTTGATGTATACTCTGTGGTGTCGGATGTACCCCATCCGACACCACTTCGGCTCATAAATTGGCAAGGAATGTTGACTGAATTCTGCAGCAAGGAGACAGCATGAGTACAAAACAAAAATTAGAGCAGTTAAAGCAAAAGAGGGCCAAAGCCTTGCTAGGCGGCGGCCAGGACAAGATTGATAAGATCCATGCCTCTGGCAAGTATACTGCCCGTGAGCGCATCCTCCTCCTTCTCGATCCTGGTACGTTCGAGGAATATGATGCCTTCAAGCTCCATCGTTGCTACAACTTCGGCATGGAAAAAACCAAGTTCCTCGGCGACGGTATTGTGACCGGTTACGGAAAACTCAACGGTCGTCCGGTGTATATTTATGCCCAGGATTTCTCCGTTCTGGGTGGCTCCCTTTCCGGAACCCTGGCAGAGAAGATTTGCAAGGTCATGGATCTGGGCGTGAAGAACGGTATCCCGGTCATTGGTCTCAATGATTCGGGCGGTGCGCGTATTCAGGAAGGCATCGAGGCCCTGGCAGGGTATACTGAAATTTTCACCCGCAACGTCCTTTCCTCAGGTGTCGTTCCCCAGATCACCGGTGTCTTCGGACCCTGCGCGGGCGGCGCTGTCTATTCTCCCGCGCTGACCGACTTCATCATCCAGGTCAAGATACAGTCCTACATGTTCCTGACCGGTCCCAAGGTTGTTAAAACCGTGTGCCAAGAAGATGTCACCACGGAGGCATTGGGCGGCGCGGTCATGCATACCACCAAATCCGGCGTGACCGACTACGCAGCCGAGAACGAGGACGATGCTATCCAGTACATCAAGGATCTGATGAGCTACCTGCCGCAGAACAACTTGGAGAATCCTCCGGATGCCCCCTGCGACGACCCGATCACCCGTCGGTCCGAAATGCTCAACGATATCATTCCGGACAATCCGAATATGGCTTATGATATCAAAAAAGTGATCGCCGAGACGGTTGACAATGGCGTCTTCTTTGAGATCAAGAAGAATTTCGCCCCGAACATCGTCGTCGGTTTTGCCCGTTACGGCGGCAAGTCCGTTGGCATTGTCGGCAACCAGCCGTCTTATTACGCCGGTGTGTTGGATATCGATTCTTCGATCAAGGGCGCCCGGTTTGTCCGCTTCTGCGATTGCTTCAACATCCCGGTCATCACCTTCGTCGACGTCCCCGGCTTCCTGCCCGGCACCAATCAGGAGTTCGGCGGCGTCATCCGCAACGGCGCCAAGTTGCTCTACGCCTATGCCGAATCGACCGTGCCCAAAGTCACCATCATTACCCGCAAGGCCTACGGCGGTGCATACTGCGCCATGTCATCTAAGCATCTGCGCACCGACATCAACTACTCCTGGCCCACCGGCGAAATCGCCGTTATGGGTTCGAAGGGAGCGGTTGAAATTCTGTTTGCCAAGGGCGCCAAGTCGGCCGAGGATCCCAGAGCCTTTTTGGTCGAGAAGGAAAGCGAGTACAACGAAAACTTCTCCAACCCCTACTGTGCAGCCGAGCGTGGCTACATTGACGATGTTATCGAACCGGCCGAAACACGGTTCCGGATCATCAATGCACTTGAGTCGATTTCTGGGAAACGCGACACCATCCCGATGAAAAAACACGGCAATATTCCGCTGTAAGCACTCTCAAGGAATGGTACGGCCGGGCTATGTGCCGCGCCAATAAACTCAGAGGATGACAGAATGGCAAAAATGAATAAAAAGATGGCTGCGGCCCTTGCAGCCGTTAATGCCTATTTGATGCAGGAAGAAGAAGCGGCCTATCAAGCACAGTTGGCCGCCGCCAGACCTGCACCGACAGGACCGAGCTTATGGGCAATTGCCAGCCGTCAGGATATTATGAATTTCCGCAGGCTGATTCAAATGAAAGCTTTCTGATACTTTTTTTCTCACATTGACGTTCAACGCAAACGATAACTAGGAGATTAAAGAAAATGAGCGACCAAGTAAAAATGACCGCCATGAATTATGCAATTGACCGGCCTAAAGCTGAAAATCCGGTCAAGGTTATGGACCTCACCTTCCGTGATGGTCACCAATCTCTGTTTGCTACCCGCGGCCGGACCGAGGATATGATCCCGGTCGCAGAGATGATGGACGAGATTGGTTTCTGGGCACTTGAGACCTGGGGCGGCGCCACCTTTGATACCATGCATCGTTTCCTCAATGAGGATCCGTGGGAGCGCCTCCGCACCTTGAAACGCTACGTCAAGAAAACCCCCTTCTCCATGCTGCTTCGTGCGCAGAACCTGGTTGGATATCGGAATTATGCCGATGACCTGTCAACCGCCTTTGTTGAACGCGCCGCTGAGAACGGTATGGACATTTTCCGTACCTTTGACGCGCTCAATGATTACCGCAATTTCGAAACGGTTGTGAAGCAAATCAAAAAGAGCGGCAAGCATTTCCAGGGCTGCATTTGCTATACCCTGACCGAGCCGCGTCTTGGTGGCGAGGTGTACAATCTCGACTACTATGTCAACAAGGCGAAAGACCTGATCGCGATGGGTACAGATTCCATCTGTATCAAAGACATGGCCGGGTTGATTGCGCCGTACGATGCCTATGCCATTGTCAAGGCCATCAAGGCCGTGACCGATATCCCGGTTCATCTGCACAGCCACTTCACCTCCGGTATGGCTTCGATGAGCCTTCTGAAGGCGATAGAGGCAGGCGTTGATATCGTTGATACCTGCATGACGCCCTATGCCTTCCGTACTTCTCATCCGGCGGTCGAGCCGCTGGTCATGGCTCTGCTCGGCACCAACCGCGACACCGGTTTCGACATCAAGAAGATGGCCGCCATCAATGAGGTGCTCGAGAAGGAAGTTATGCCGAAGTACAAACACCTGCTCGACGACTCCAAGCTTTCGATCATCGACATCAACGTGTTGCTGCATCAGACCCCGGGTGGCATGCTCTCCAACCTGGTCAACCAGCTGCGCGAGATGGATGCTCTGGATAAGATCGATCAGGTCTACAAGGAGCTGCCGCGGGTCCGTAAAGAACTTGGCCAGGTGCCGTTGGTCACCCCAACCAGCCAGATCGTTGGTATTCAGACCGTTAACAACGTGCTCTTCGATACCCCTGAAGAGCGCTACAAGATGATCACCGCGCAGGTCAAAGATCTGTGCTTTGGTCTCTACGGCAAAACCGCCGTGCCGATCGACCCAGAAGTGCAGAAGAAGGCTTTGAAAGGCTATTCGCGCGGCGAGACTCCGATCACCTGCCGGCCGGCAGAGGTTCTTGAGCCCGAACTTGAGAAGGCGAAGAAAGAGGTCGGCGATCTTGCCAAAGATATAGACGATGTCGTGCTCTATGGCATCTATCCGGTCACTGGCAAGAAGTTCCTTGAGTGGAAGTATGCTGTAACCCCGGCACCGGCCGAGGTCAAGCCGATCACCCTTGAAGATGTCAAGAAGCGTGATGATTTGGTCGCCAAAGCCAAGGCTGGCAAACTGGTTGAGCCCAAGGCTGGCGCCCCTGATAAATCCGCCAATGTTCGTACCTTCAACGTCTTTGTTGATGGTGAATATTTCAATGTCGATGTTGATCCGACCGGTGACTTCCAGCCGATGGTTGCCGCCGCTCCGCGTCCTGCTGCACCTGCCGCCGCACCGAAGGCCGCTGCCGCACCTGCCGCCGCACCGAAGGCCGCCGCCGCACCTGCCGCGGCACCGAAGGCTGCCGTCGCGGTTGAAGGTGGTACGCCGCTGGTGGCTCCTATGCCTGGTATGGTTGTCAAGAACCTGGTCAACGTCGGTGACGCTGTCAAGGCTGGCGATTCCATCGTGGTGCTTGAGGCCATGAAAATGGAGAACAACTTGACTGCTCCGTGCGATGGTACCGTCAAGCAGCTGTGCTGCAATAGTGGTGACTCTGTCGCCAAGGACACCGTTTTGGCGGTTATCGGCTAATCAACGGTTTTTGTAAAAAGATAAACAAAAGGGGGAGCCGCCTTATGGGCGCTCCCCCTTTGTTGTGCGGATAGGTGTGGGTGATGTCTCTGTTGACGCCTACACCAGTCGCAGATATTGAGACTGCTCCCACAGCTTGACCGCCAGGCGTACCGTGGCCTGGTCCACCATCCTTCCTTCCACCGCGATCGCCCCTTTCCCTTCCATCTTGGCTTTGGCATTGGCCGCAATGACTTTGGCGGCCAGGGCAATTTCATCCGCCGATGGGGTAAAAACTTCATTGATGGTGTCAATTTGGGCTGGATGGATGGCCCACTTGCCATCACATCCCAGTGCGCACGCCATGACGGCTGAACGTCGCAACCCGTCGCTATCCTTGAAATTTCCGTATGGAGCGTCGATGGCCAGCACTCCATGCGCCTTGGCATGCATGACCATGTTGCTGATGGCGAAATGCCAGCGGTGGCCGGGATACAGTTCTTCTTCCTTTTCGCCATGGCCGGAAATCGAGACCAGGCGGGCACCAATGGAGGCGGAATAATCAGCTATGCCAAACACCAGGGTGCGCACTCGACTGCTGGCCCTGACGATATCCGTCGCCTGCAACAACCCTTCTGCGGTTTCGATGGAAGCTTCGATGCCGATGGGCAATGGTATTTTGTGGCTGAGTTCAACGCCGTCGAGCAAACGGTCGGCAAAGTAAATGTCGCCGGGATGGTTGACCTTGGGGATGACGATAGCATCGACGATACGGCCGGCCTGCTCTGCCACCTCCAACAAATCACGGTAGGCGAACGGGGTATCCAAGGCATTGATGCGTACAGTGACGGTTTTCTGGGACCAGTCGAGGTGCAAAAGCGAATCGATGACTTGAGCGCGGGCATTTATTTTTTCTTCAACCGGCACACTGTCTTCCAGGTCCAGCATGATGACATCGGCCGGGCTCACGCTCGCCTTGTCATGCATTTTTTTCATATGTCCAGGTACGGATAAATTGGATCGGCGCGGTTTCATAAGTCCTCCTTCGACTCAGGGCAAGATGGTGATGTGCGAGATAGGGAAAAGGGAAGGAAGGTACGACAACGAACAAACGCATCAGAGAATAGTTTGCATGTTGGCGGAATCTTTCATCTTCTCCGTGATGCGTTGTGACCGGGGGCCTCTCTGGGGAAGGGTTGCACGGCCCACCGGACGGTTCAGAGAGAGAACCAATTCTTCTTTTTCTTTGCGGAACACAGCCCGACCCTGTTGCGTCCGGAATGCTTTGCCTCGTAGAGGGCCTCATCCGCCAAACCGATGAACTGGTTCTTGTCGAATTCATGTCTGTCTGGGAAGGCGGAAGCAACACCAATGCTGACGGTCACTCGATAACAACTGGTCCCATCATTAAAGACATACTCCTCCGTTGTTTTCCTGAGTTTTTCCGCCACCACCAGCGCATCCTCCTGATCGGTTTCCGGTAGGACAAAGACAAATTCCTCGCCGCCATACCGAGCAATCAGGTCGTATTCACGAATGACTTCTTTGCAGATGCGGCAAAATTCTTTCAGGATAAAATCTCCGGTTTGATGGCCGTATGTATCATTGAATTGCTTGAAATGATCAATATCGGCAAGGAGGAGGGAAAGAGGATGATCGCTCCGGATGGAGCGATTGATCTCCGAATCGAGGAAGGTTTGAAAGAAACGATGGTTGTTGATTTCGGTTAGTCCATCGATATTGACCAGATTTTCCAGGAGCCGGTTTTTCTGCGCCAATTCTTCCGTCAGTTTTTCCAGCTCCATTTTAGACTTGATCAGTTCACGGTTCATCTCCTCGTAGGAGAGATTGATCAGGCTCAGCCGGAGGTTGGCTTCCTGAAGGATTTCCGCCACTGATTTGACCGGTTTGATCTTTAAACCAAAATATTGCGCCGATTGGCCGATGATCTTATCGATCATCTTCAACACGGTATTGACCTCCAGCACTTTGAGACCAAGAAGTTGCTTGGCTTCGGCCCGGAACCGCTTGTGATAGTACTCGGGAGTGTCGAAATAAAAAAGATCGGCGAGCAAATTGGCCAGGTAGGAGGCCCGGACAATCTGTCGGTGCCGCTGAATATTTTCTGTAAACGCTGAGGGGTCGTGGTGGTATTTGATCGCCAGCAGCAAGGTTTCGGGGAGCTTCCATTCCTTGGCAACGGCATATCCCACTTCAGCGTGGGATATGCCGAGAATCTCCCGCTCCATCTCTACGCTTCCGGTGCTGGCAGCGGTACGGCTGACAGAATCCGCTACGCGTTTGAGCACCTGGTCATACTGGCTCGGCAGGGTGATGGCAAGTACCATTTGACCGATATTTTGCAGCAAACCGCAGATGAAGACTTCTTCAGAGTCAGTATTGGTTACTTGCTCGAAAATAAGCCTTGCGGCCACTGCTTCGACCAAGGAGCGCTCCCAGAATTGTTCAAAATCAAATTGAGAATGTTTCTGCGGCTCCTTTATAGAAAACAAAGAAAAGCTGAGTACCAAGCTGCGGACCGCGTTCAGCCCTAGAATCGCGACGGCCTGATTGATGGATGAGATTTGTTGCGGGAAACTGTAAAAGGCGGAGTTCGCCACTCGCAGGATCTTGGTTGAGAGAGCCGAGTCCTGGCTGATGAGATTGGCGATATCCGTGAGAGCGACTTCAGCGTGCGCTGTCAGTTCCAGCAGCTTGGTGGCTATGATGGGCAGGGTTGGCAGATCTTTTGAAGCAAGAATATGTTCCAGCGCCTGCTCTGCACGGTTGTTTGATTCTGACATACGCCAAGCATCCTCAAGGTACAACGATCCGGATGTCGTTGGTTTGTTCATAGCATACGGAGGAGTGCGATCCGTGTTCAGTATAGAGTGTTTTCCTGAATTCTCCAAGGGATGCGAGCGAAATATTTGTTACGAATCAATCCGATTTGGGTAGGAGCAGATCTGCCCTTGGTAGGTGATAAACTCGAGCACCTCACCTAAATGGTGGATATAGGCTGGGGTGAGAGGGATTTTGCCGCCACCGCCTGGAGCATCAAGGGCATAGGTGGGCACTGCCAGACCTGTGGTGCGCCCGATGAGGTGGCGCATGATGGCAAGTCCGTTGTCCACTGTAGTCCTAAAATGGGCCGTGCCTTTGGTCAGATCGGCCTGGAAGAGATAATAGGGCTTTACCCGAATACGAATCAGGCGGTAGAGCAGCTCCTGAATGATTTCGGCGTCATCATTGACGCCTCGGAGCAGGACGGTCTGGCATCCTAAGGGGATACCGGCGTCAGCCAGCCGGGCACAGGCCAATTCCGCTTCGGCCGTGATTTCGGCGGGGTGGTTGAAGTGGGTATTGATATAGAGCGGATGATACTTCTTGAGCATCGCAGCCAATCTGGGGGTGACACGCATGGGCAGGGTACAGGGCACTCTGGTGCCGATGCGAATGGTGGCAATGGAAGGGATTGCCCGCAATGCTTTGAGGATGCGTTCGAGTCGGGCCAAAGGGAGCATGAGCGGATCACCTCCCGAAATCAGCACATCGGATATCGCCGGTGTGCGGCTGAGGTACTCCAGCCCAGCGGCAAGCGCGGCATCATCGATAATCATTTCCGGTTTGCCGACCTTGCGCTTGCGGGTGCAAAAACGGCAGTACATCGCGCATTCGCTGGCGACGAGCAGCAAAGCGCGATCAGGATATTTGTGCACCAAGCAGGGCACCGGGCTGAGGTTTTCCTCATTGAGCGGGTCGATCAAGCCGACCGAATCGGCCAACTCCTGGAGGTCGGGCACAGCCTGTCGCCAAAGCGGCAGGCCATGCTGCTTGATCAGGTCGAGGTAATATCGGCTCACCCGCAGCGGATAGACGGCATGTACGGCCCGCAATGGCTCGACCGGGATGTCGAGGATCTGGGCAAGATGCTCTGGCGTGGTAATGAAGGAGGAGGCGTGTTGATTGGACATCGTTTCGGCGCGGAGAGAGAGTATGGGCTGACTGAAATGGCGAGGTGCAGCCATGCAAAGAGCCGGCAGACGTTTCAGGCTGTAACAGACGATACCTGAACGGGCAAGAAAGTAACGGCTCCGAAGCATGCTGTCGCGGTCCCAGAGTCATGGCCGCCTCCGGGCCGGCGACTGTCGTGCTCAGAATGCGCGGGCAACAACATCCATGGTCTGGTGGTCAGGCGGCGCGACCATACGGTAACCAAACAAACGGATAAAAAAAGAGGGGCTATACCACCTTAAGCGGTACAGCCCTCCTGTCAAACTACAAGGATGAACAGAGGCAAACAATCAATGGTCAATCGTAAACGATGCCTTGAGGAACTCTCTGTTCAGACGGGCGATGTTGCGAATGGTGATACCCTTCGGGCAGACATTCTCGCACTCCCGCTCGTTGCCGCAGTTGCCGAAACCTTCTTTGTCCATCTGCAGAACCATATTGATGGCCCGTTTCTTCGCCTCCAATTTTCCCTGCGGCAGCAAGGCCAACTGAGAAACCTTGGCGCCGAGGAAAAGCATCGGAGTGCCATTGGGACAGGCGGCGGCACAGGCGCCGCAACCGATGCAGGCGGCAGCGTCCATGGCCTGCTCGGCAACGTGCTGCGGGATGAGGATGGTATTTCCGTCCTGAGGAGAACCGGTGTTGACAGAGACATAGCCGCCCGCAGCGATGATCCGGTCAAGGGCCGAGCGATCGACAATGAGATCCTTGACTACCGGGAAGCCCTGGGAGCGGAACGGCTCGATGACGATGGTGTCGCCATCCTTGAACCGCCGCATGTGGAGCTGACACAGGGTGGTCTCTTTATCCGGGCCATGGGCCGTACCGTTGACCACGGCTCCGCACATGCCGCAGATACCCTCACGGCAGTCGTGATCAAAAGCGACGGGTTCGAGCCCTTTGATGGTGAGCCATTCATTCAGCACGTCGATCATTTCCAGGAAAGAACTGTCAGTGCTGATATCCTTGAGAGCATGTTCCTCGAAAGCGCCTTTTGCCAGAGGACCATTCTGTCGCCAAATCTTTACATTTATATTTATCGTTTTCGATGACATATTCGTTCTTCTACTTTGAGTTTAAACTTCAGTAATGAACCCGTTTATACAAGTGTACAAGTATGCCTTACTTGTAGCTGCGCTGTGAAGGAATGACATATTCGAAGGTCAACGGCTCCTTGTGCAGTGCCGGTACTGTTCCCTGACCTTTGTATTCCCAGACAGCGACATAGCTGAAGTTTGCATCGTCACGTTTGGCTTCGTTTTCTTCCGTCTGGCTCTCCTCCCGGAAATGGCCACCGCACGACTCTTCGCGATGGAGGGCGTCGCGGACCATCAATTCGCCGAATTCAAGGAAATCGGCAACACGGCCGGCGCGCTCCAACGACTGATTGAGTTCTTGACCAGAACCAGGAACGATGACGTTTTCCCAGAATTCCGCCCGGATTTCGGGGATACGCTTGAGGGCAAGTTCCAATCCCTCTTTGTTCCGGCCCATGCCGCAGTAATCCCACATGATCTTGCCGAGTTCCCGGTGGTAATGATCGACGGTTTGACCGCCTTTGCCGCTCTTGGTATTTTTCATGAGCTTGTTAACTTGCTCTTTTACCTCGTTGGCGACAGCTTCAAAGGCTGGATCGTTGGTGTTGGTCGGAACCGGAGGTACGGTTGCCAGATAGTTGCCGATGGTGTAGGGCAGAACAAAGTAACCGTCCGCCAAGCCCTGCATCAGAGCGGACGCCCCCAAACGGTTGGCGCCGTGGTCGGAGAAGTTGCATTCGCCGGTGGCGTACAGTCCGGGAACGGTGGTCATCAGATGATAATCAACCCAGAGACCGCCCATGGTGTAATGGATGGCCGGATAGATCATCATCGGTTCTTTGGTCGGATCGCTGTCGGCAATTTTTTGATACATGTGGAACAGGTTGCCATACTTGCGCAGGATCACATCCAGACCGTCGCGTTTGATCGCATCGGCGAAATCGAGATAGACACCGAGCCCGGTCTCGCCGACGCCTTTGCCTTCGTCGCATGCCAGCTTGGCATTACGGGAAGCCACGTCACGGGGCACGAGGTTACCGAAGGACGGATACTTCCGCTCAAGATAATAATCACGCTCAGATTCGGGAATATCGGTCGGTTTGCGTTTGTCCCCCACGTTTTTGGGCACCCAGACACGGCCATCGTTCCGCAGGCTCTCGCTCATGAGGGTCAGTTTGGACTGATAGTCGCCATGGACCGGGATGCAGGTCGGATGAATCTGAACATAGCAGGGGTTGGCGAATCCCGCGCCCCGTTTGTACGAACGATAGGCGGCGGTAACGTTGGAGGCCATGGCATTGGTCGACAGAAAGTAGACGTTGCCGTATCCGCCGGTGGCCAAAACCACGGCATGGGCCGAATACTTTTCGATTTCTCCGGTCACGAGGTTACGGACGACAATGCCTTTGGCAACGCCGTCAACCACCACCAGATCCATCATCTCACGGCGGGTGTACATCTTGACCTTACCCGTGGCCACCTGCCGCATCATCGCTGAATATGCGCCCAGGAGCAACTGCTGTCCTGTCTGTCCTCTGGCATAAAAAGTACGGGAAACTTGGGCGCCGCCGAAAGAGCGGTTGGCCAGGGTGCCGCCGTATTCACGGGCAAACGGAACGCCCTGCGCCACACATTGATCGATGATGTTGCCGGAGACCTGGGCTAAGCGGTACACATTGGCCTCACGGGCACGGAAGTCGCCGCCCTTGACGGTGTCGTAGAACAGACGGAAGATCGAGTCGCCGTCACCCTGATAGTTCTTGGAGGCGTTGATGCCGCCCTGAGCAGCGATGGAGTGCGCGCGACGGGGGCTGTCCTGAATGCAGAACGATTTGACATTATAGCCCAATTCGCCCAAGGTTGCTGCGGCGGATGCGCCTGCCAAGCCCGTTCCTACGATAATGATTTCGTATTTACGCTTATTGGCAGGGTTAACAAGTTTGTTGGAAAAACGGCATTTATCCCATTTTTCTGCTATCGGTCCTTCAGGTATTTTTGCGTCAAGCTGCATAGTCGTTTCTTTTTGCTGGAGTTAAAAGGAGGAAAACTTGTTGAGATGATACCTGTTCAAGTAAAAATGGTTGTGAAGGAATCATCCGTCGTCTCGAGTAACCGTACAGTATCAGAGCAATTGACTCCGAGAGATGACCATGAGGAAGGTGATCAACAGAAATACACAGCCCATGATGCCTGCCAGCGCCCATGTTACGACGCGCAACGGGAAGTCGTATTTCGGATGGTTGATTCCGAAGGTCTGAAGCAGCGACCAAAAGCCATGGCTGATATGGATAAACAGAAGGCAGATACCGGCCGTGTAGATCAGGGTAAAGAAGGGATTGTTGAGAACATGCGTGACGAAGTCTGAAATGGTTTTTACTGCGGTCTTCTCGACAAAATGGAAATTGGCGAGATGGATGAGGATGAAGATGAAAATGGCGATGCCGGTGTAGGGCATGGTCTTGGACGCCAGGGTGCGGCCGCCTGCACAGGTCTCTACCTCGTATTTGCCGCCCCGTGCCTTACGGTTTTCCAAAAAGAGGATGATGCCGGTGATGACGTGCAGGAAGAAAATGAGGTACAGCCCTGTTTCAAAAATAGGAACAAAAATGCCTAAGGAGTGCAGGTGATGCGCGTAGGCATTAAACGCGCCCCTCCCCCAGAAAATTGTACTGTTGCCTATGGTATGGACGAGAAGAAATCCGCCCAGCATAAACCCAGTAAAAGCCATGATGTACTTTTTGCCCAGTGAAGATCGAAAAGTTTGAATGAACCACGACATAATTACCTTTCCTGAATGAGAGTTAAAAAGAGAAAAACAGTTGATACGACTGATAAAACCGGTTTGCATATACAGAGTATACGAAAGTGAATGATGATTCATTACCAATCTGCCATCCGTCCTGTCAAGTAAAAAAGAGTGCGGCATTCTGTTCGGGATGATCCGGGACGCGTTCCCGGTTGGCGGGCGCATCTGTTGCCGTGCGCGGTTGGGAGTTCTGATGGTTGCCGCGTCTTGTCGCGCACGGATGTTCCTCCGATCATACGGCGCTCGTCTGGTGTTGCGCCGCCCGTTCACAAGAGTGTGGGGCGAAACAAGAAACAACAGGAAATGCATGGTGGGAAACCCCATGGGCCATTCCTGAAACAATAGGCAAAACGCCCGGCGCGTGCTAAGAACAACCCAGGTCTCCGGGCGCATCCACGCGCATCCACAGTGCGTGGGCGCTATGCCAGGAGCATAAGGGAATCCTGCCGGCGGCCTCGGCCGCCATAAAGAGAATTATGCTGAACACATCGATACGGCCAGACGGCCGCTTCCGGGTCGGCCGGCATACCCCGGCCTATACGGTGGTTAACCTGCGCGAGCGGGATTGCTGCCAAAGCCTCGGACGACTCGCCGATGGCACCGAAGTGGTCAACACGGTCAATTTTCCTGAAGGTGATGTGGCCGTGACCCGGGCCAGAACGATCTACGAAATCCCCAATCCGCTTCCTTTCCGGGGATGCACCTATATCGATTCCGGCTGGGCCGACGCCCGGGCCGTCAATCCGGGCTCGATCCGCATTCCGCCGCCGCCGCCAGTTTCTCTGCGGGAGATGCTGAATCGGCATTGCCCCGGCGCGGCGGTGCGGGAGATCATTACCCAACTCCCCATACCGCTTCGCTATCAACTGGCCGTTTCTTCCACCGATCCCGAGGAATTGGTCTGGCTGGCCCATTCCTGCTGCCGGTTCGTTGAGGGTGCCGACGGTGGTCCGGCAGGATTGCATTATCTCGATGAAAATGGACGTATTCGCGCTGAGATAGACGATTTCGAACTGTTTGAAACCATTGCCAACAACCCCCATCTCCCCGATAGGTACAAAGAAGTCATGGTGCTGCGGCCAGGGGTACAGGGCAACAGCGAAATCGTGGGCGAGTATCGCCACGGCGAAACCGAGGTGTTCGAATATTTACGCTCCAATTCCTATATCCCGTGGGGGCATTATGCCGCCAATTGCGCCCCCGCCTCCATCCGCTACCGCATAGCCGATCTTTCCAGAGAAGATATGATTGGGCTGCGGCATCTCTACTACCAACGTGTATTCATGACTCTGGCCGGCAAGCTGGAAATCGCTCCGGATAGAGGCCGCCGCCGGCTCACCGGCGAGGAATTGGAATCGCTCCGGCGAACAATCGTCGGGCACCTGGCTGCCGGGAACACCGCTTTGGAAGCCTTCGCCACCCTGTGGGGCTGGAATTTCGGCTACGATTTTTCCGGGTCCGGATACCGGCTGCACGCCTCGCATCAGATGATCCATCAGCAGTATGCCCTGGTTCCCCAGTGGGTTGAAGAAGCGGACGGCGCCGCTTTTCCCGCATATTGTTGCGGCGATCAGGTCGCCGATGTGGTTGCCCGCTACCGCGAGGAGTATCATTCCGATTTTTTCAGCGACTATTTGCTGGCCCTTGTCCGCAACACCCGCACCGATGGCGGCGCCGGGCAAGGCTCGCTCGTGGTCTGGGAGGATGATCGGGTCGTGCTCTTCGTGCCCAAGGCCCAGGTCTCCCAGTGGGAGATCCAACTGCTGGTCAAGGCCGACTGTGACTGCAGGCCGGTGGGGAATGTGGTGGAAGCGGATAGCGCGGTGCGCTGTTCGCTTGATGCGGGTATATTCACGGCCCAACGGGTTCTGGCCCGGTTGGGCGCTGCCATGGTGACTTCGATCGAATACGGCAAACGGCTTGGGGAGAGCAATGGTCAGCGGCTGCTGTACGCCTTTTTGCCCAAGCTGCCCTGGTCGATGGGGGCCTTTAGCGAGGCTCAGGGAAGATCGATTCTCGGGCATTATCCCGAAGATTTTGCCGAGGCCTGCCGCCGCCAGTTGGACTGAGGCGGTTTTCTCCGGCAACGGCCAAGAAAAACTGAAGAGCAAATGGCACAATGTTTCAACGGAAGGCCATCTCGCCGGATCATTTCACCAACGGAATTGCAATGAAAAAAGGATATTATGGACAGTGGGGCGGGGCCTTCATCCCGGAAGTCCTCCATGCGACCTTTGCCGATTTGAACAGGGTGTACGAACAGGCCCGGAATGAGGCATCGTTTTGGCAGGAATATGTCGACTTGATGGGCAATTACTCCTGCCGGCCGACGCCGCTCACCTTTGCGGAGAATCTGACCCGTCATTTTGGCGGCGCCAGGATTTTTATCAAACGGGAGGATCTCAACCATACCGGCGCCCATAAAGCCAACAACGTCATGGGGCAGGGATTGCTGGTCAGACGGATGGGCAAGAGGCGGGTGATCGCCGAGACAGGCGCCGGTCAGCACGGCATGGCCACCGCCACCATGGCCGCCCGGTTCGGTTTTGCCTGCACCATCTACATGGGCGAGGAAGATGTGGCCCGCCAGCGGCCCAATGTTTTCTGGATGGAAAAACTGGGGGCCACCGTGGTGCCGGTCACCGACGGCAGCCGCACCCTCAAGGACGCCATGAACGAGGCTTTCCGCGATTGGGTCGCTTCCATGGACGACACCCACTATGTCATCGGCACGGTGTGCGGTCCGCATCCCTTTCCGGAGATGGTGGCCTGGTTCCAGTCGATTATCGGTCAGGAGGCGCGGCAACAGATCCTCAAACAGTACGGCAGCCTGCCTGCCCGGGTCTATGCGTGCGTCGGCGGCGGTTCCAACGCCTTGGGCATCTTCCAGGGGTTTCTCGACGATCCCGGAGTGGAGTTGATCGGAGTTGAGGCAGGCGGCCAGGGGATCGCCACCGGCCGGCACGCGGCCCGGATGGCCGACGGCAGCGGCGCCAGCCCCGGCGTGGCCCAGGGATACAAGTCCATGTTTCTCCAGAGCCCGGAAGGGCAGATGCTTGATACCCATTCCATTGCCGCGGGCCTCGACTATGTGGGGGTATCGCCGATTCTGGCCGATCTCGGGGACAAGGGCAGGGTACGGTTCGCCTCTGCCACCGACCGCGAAGTGATCGAAGCGTTGAGTCTGACCATGCGCACCGAAGGCATCATCCCCGCCATGGAATCGGCGCACGCCTTTGTGCAGGCCTTCAAGGAAGCTCCGGCCATGTCGTCGGATCAGGCGATCATCATCAACATGTCCGGCCGCGGCGACAAGGATATTTTCACCATTGCCCATGCCTTTGACGATCCCTCGTGGAAGGCCTTCATTGTCGACCGGGCAAAGGGATACACGATCGGCTGAGCGGCGCCAGCCCTTGGTCGTGCGTTCATTTTTATCGAGGTGTGATGTGAGCAGAAATTTGGAGCGGGAACTGAAACAACGGCTGCAGCAGAAAAAGATTCTTCTCATGACCCACCTGGTGGCTGGGTATCCCTCGCTGGCGGTCAATCGTGAGGTAATCCGGCAGATGGCGGAGGCGGGTGTGGACTGCATCGAGCTGCAGATTCCTTTTTCCGAACCCATCGCCGACGGTCCGGTCATCCTCAAGGCCAATCAGCAGAGCCTGGACCAGGGCATCACCGTGGAAGCCTGTTTCCGTCTGGGCCAGGAAATGGCGGCTGCCTTTCCCCAGGTGCGTTTTTTGTTCATGACCTATTACAATGTCGTGTTCAAGTATGGTGAGGACGCCTTTTTGCGGCGAACCCGCGACATTGGCCTGAACGGCACCATTGTCCCCGATCTGCCGCCCGACGAGGGGCAGAGCTATTTGGCGGGCAGCAGGGAGTTGGGGCTGGCGGCGGTCCAATTTTTCACGCCGACCTCCAGCGATGAGCGGATGCGCCAAGTGGCGGCCCAGGGCGCGGGTTTTGTCTACTGCGTGGCCCGGCGGGGAGTCACTGGCCGGCAGACCACCTTTGACCACGCCCTTGACCAGTATCTGGCCAGGTGCCGTCGGGCTACCACCTTGCCGCTGGCGGTCGGCTTCGGCATCGGCAGCCGCGGGGATGTGGCCATGCTCGCCGGCCAGGCCGACATGGCGGTCATCGGCACCGCCACCATCAAACTGGTTGACGCCCAGGGACCGGCGGCCGTTGGCCCCTTTATCGCCGGCTTGCTGGCATGAAGATCGACTGACCGGTCGTGCTTGGCCTGGGGTCTGGTGGCGGCAAGAGAACATGCCACCGAACGGTTCCGATTCTTTTGTTTTTTTATGTGGTTGGTCTCTCTTTCTTTCCTTTTCGAGTAGCGGACAACGATGACACCATTGGCACTCACCAACGAACAGCTTGGTACCGCGACGGTTCTCTGGGATCTTGACGCCCTGTACCCGGCAGCGGATGGCCCGGAGATCCGGGACGACATGATCCGTTGCCGGGAATTGGCCGAGGGCCTGTCCGCCGAGGCGGCCGGCCGCATAGCCGTGCTTGACGCCGATGCCATCAATCAGGTGGTTGCGCGTCTTGAGGTCATCGATACCGTGCTGGCCCGGCTGGAGGCCTATGCCTATCTCCATTTCATCACCCAAACCGAGGATGCCGACGCCTCGGCCTTGCTGCAACGGGTCGAGGAACTGGAGGCCGTAGTCGGCAAGTTGACGGTTTTTTTTCGTTTGGAATGGAGCCGGCTCGACGAGACCAGGGCGCAGGCATTGCTGGATGCATCGCCGTTGGGCCGTTACCGTCATTACCTCGCGGTTATGCGGCGGTTTGCGCCGCACCAGTTGAGCGACAAGGAGGAGGAACTGTTGCAGGAACTCAAGCCGGTGGGCAGGAGCGCCTGGAATATCTTGTTTGAAAAGTTGTTCGGCCACCTGCGGTTCGGCAAGCAGGGCCGGACCGAAGAGGAGGTCCTGAGTGATCTGTATCATCCGGACCGGGAGATCCGCAACAATGGGGCTGCGGAGTTGACTGCCGGACTGCGGGACAACCTGCATCTGCTCACCCATGTGTTCAACACTCTGGCCGCCGAAAAGATGATCACGGACCGGCTGCGCCGCCATCCCTCCTGGGACAGCGCGATCAACCTGAGCAACGAATTGGAGGAGCGGACGGTTGGCACGCTGGTTGACGCGGTGATTGACCGCTACGATATTGTCCATCGCTATTATCGCCTGAAGCGGCGGCTGTTGGGGGGTGGCGAATTGTTTGATTACGACCGCTATGCCCCGGTGCCCGGCGGCGAGGAAGCGCCTGTCCCGTGGGAGCGATGCCGGCAGATTGTCCTTGCGGCCTTTGCCGGTTTCTCGCCGGAAATGGCGGCCATTGGAGCGCGTTTTTTCGATGAGCGCTGGATCCATGCCCCTGTTCTCGCGGGCAAGGGGGGAGGGGCCTTTGCCCACCCCTGCACTCCCGAGGCCCATCCCTATATCCTGGTCAACTACACCGGCAATGTGCGCGACGTCGCCACTGTTGCGCATGAACTGGGGCACGGCATCCATCAGTGCCTGGCGGCGGAACAGGGGTTGTACAACAGCGATACGCCGCTGGTCCTGGCCGAGACCGCCTCGGTTTTTGCCGAGTTCCTGGTCTTCAAGGCCCAGGTCGATCTGCTGCCGCCAGAAGCGAGACTGGCCTATATCTGTCAGAAATTGGAGTCGATTTTCGCCACGGTCTTCCGTCAGGTGGCCATGAATCGATTCGAGGCGACGATGCATGCCGCCAGACGGCAACAGGGAGAACTGTCGACGGCCCAGCTTTCCGCCCTGTGGCTGGCAAGTCAGCGGCCGATGTTTGGCGACGCGGTGACCCTGCGGGACGACTATGGGCTGTGGTGGGGCTATGTCGCACACTTTCTCGCCACGCCCGGTTACGTGTATGCGTATGCCTTCGGCGAACTGTTGGTCCTGGCGCTCTATGCCCGCTACCAGACGGAACCGGAACAGTTCGTCAGCCGCTACCTGGCATTGCTGCGATCCGGAGGCAATGGTTCATCCTATGAGCTGCTCCACCCCTTTGGTGTTGATCTTGACGACGCAGGATTTTGGCGGGCTGGCCTGGATCTCATCGACCGGATGGTGACGGAGGCCGAAGAAGAGGCGGCAGCTTGAGCATTGTGCCCAAAGCCGGTGTGGTTTGACGAGCTGTTGTTGGGGCCGCGCCCGGCAGCACTCTCCTCACCAGGGGCTTAACCTTCGATCTTGGCCCGGAAATCCAGAGGAAGATTCCAGTTATTTCATGGATACGGACGGGTGAATGGAGCGAGGTGGACGATCCCTTCCATCTTGGAGAGGCCGAGGAGTGGGTCAACACGACGGCAACCAACCACCCCAACGCTTTCGCGCTGGTGGTCAAGGGTGATTCGATGGAGCCGGAGTTTACCGAGGGGGACATCATCATCGTTGACCCTGGCCGTGCCTACGGCAACTTGAGCTATGTTGTGGTCAAGAACGGAACCGAGGCGACATTCAAGCAACTGGTAATAGACGGGGCAAGCGTTTACCTGAAGCCGCTCAACGACCGCTATCCAATCAAGGATATCACTGGCATCGAGATTGAAATTGTTGGCGTGGTGGTAGAGAAGACGAAGAGGTATTACTGAGGCTGCGTCATGTGGGCCTGGAAGGGGGTGTGAGGGGGTACGATTATGAAAAAGCTCTCGATTGTGGCATTTGCGATGGTGTCGGTAATGTTGTTTTGCAATGTAAAGATTGCTTGCGCTTATAATGCGAATGAAAAGAAAGAACTTTTGGAAAGATTAATTGGAAAAAACTCTGAAAATATGATTAAAATTGAGAATTATCTTCAACTTAGTGATTCTGATTATATCGATAAGAAGATGATAAAAGCATTATCATTAAAACTATTTCTTTCTTCTTCAAATTATTTTGGTGACTTGTTACTTATTGCTTACAGTATTGATATTTCTATTGATAGAAATGTACACGAAGGCATAAATAAAATGACATCAGATATAACTGTTCCATTTTATACAATGATTGCACCAAATGGATGTAAAATAATTAAACGTGATCTTGAAATTTCCTCAAAATCTGTTGGAGGGATGCAGGCAAAAGTTATTCAGGACACAATATCTTTGCTTGATGAGTTCGTACTCAACTTTCTGACTTGACCTAACAAGTTGTGATTAGGCGGTTAATTTGCGACAATCTCTTTCCTGTTTGCAGCATATCAAGAGCAAAGCCCATGACTGTATCAACAAGGGCCAGGATTGC
>Ga0123357_10000097_pt1 | contig 71551 bp, 62 predicted proteins | sample TergutEmb28metaG_FD_89873 | JGI IMG/M metagenome (GOLD analysis project Ga0123357, IMG submission 89873) | Embiratermes neotenicus P4 segment gut microbial communities from Petit-Saut dam, French Guiana - Emb289 P4 | ecosystem: Host-associated > Arthropoda: Insects > Digestive system > Gut ...
ATATGGCTCGATGGTCATCCCAGATGTAAACGTCCTCGTGTATGCCCTCCGCGAGGACGCCGTGTACCACGCGTCGGCTTTGGGTTGGCTGATTGAACAGCTGAGTGTCCCTCGCGGCGAAGTTGTGATCCCTGATTTGGTTTGGGTTGGGGTCGCCCGCATATGCACCAATCCAAGAGTTTTCCCTCATCCATCAACCATTGCAGAAGTCGCGAACTTTTTTGAGGACGTGGTGTCCCAGCCAACATGTCGGAATGTGCCTGGCCTCGCGTTCGGCGTCGCGCCGCTACTGACGTTAATGGCTCAAGCCGATGCGCGCGGCAATGCTGTGACAGACGCTTACATCGCCGCTATTGCCTTGCAACTTGGCGCCACGGTGTGCACATACGACCGGGATTTCCGCCGGTTTGATGGTCTGGCAATTGTGACACCTGCGGGTTGAGGTCCGCGGGTCGTGGTTCAGTCAACTTCGCCCAGCGTGTTTGGCAGCCAGAAGTCGCTGTAGCTTACAGTTGATCAGGCGACGAGATCGGCCTCTGGACCCACCACCGTTTCGCACTCAAACCTCTTATACGTCGTGTGTAACAGCTCATGAGCCAACTCGGAGTTTGGCTCGCCGTAGAAGGCCGCGTACAGGCGAAGGATATCGGGGTTTTCTTGACTCTTGCGTACCGTCGACGTCTGGTCGATGTCGAACAGGAAACGCTGACGCCCTGCCAACTCGTCTGGCATCGTCGGGGCGGGGTTGCCGGCGCCTGAGACGCAGCCGCCCGGGCAGGCCATGATTTCAACAAAGTCGTAGCCAACGTCCTCGCCTGCCAAGACGCGCTTGATCAGCGGCTCGGCGTTGCCGAGGCCCGAGATGACGGCGACGTTGACCGACTTGCCGCCAGCGTCCACTGAGGCCTCTTTGAAGTTCGTACTCCCGGGCACGTCGTGGAACTCTAGGTGATCGACGAGCGATTTGCCCGTCGTCTTTTCGACCGCCATGCGCAGCGCCGCTTCGGCGACGCCACCTGATGCGCCGAAAATGACGCCTGCGCCCGACACTCGCGAATACGGCTCGTCGAACGACGCGGGGACGATGCCAGCGACGTCCACATGCTGCATATCGACCATCTCAAGGAACTCGGTGGTCGTCAGTACGGCGTCGACGTCGCGGATGCCGTCAGGCGCGAACTCGGGCCGCGCCGCCTCGTACTTCTTGGCCAGGCAGGGGACGATGGAGACGACGTATAGGTCATCCAGCGAGATGTTGAACAACTTGGCGTAGTTCGTCTTGACGGTGGCACCCATCATCGCCTGGGGTGAGCGACAACTGCTCAAGTGGGGAATCAGCTCGGGGTAGCGGCGCTCGACCAGGTTGACCCAGCCGGGGCAGCACGAGGTGAACTGTGGCATCACGCCGCCGGCCTCAACTCGGTTCAGAAATTCAGTGGCCTCTTCGACGATGGTCAGGTCGGCGGCAAACGAGAAGTCGAAGGCCCGGTCGAAGCCGACTGCCTTCATCAGGCCGGCAATGAAGCCGGATGCCTGGTCAGGGGCTAGGCCGTACTTTTCGGCGATAACAGAGCGCGGGCTCGGCGCGATGAACCCGACGACCACCTTGTTCGGGTCGTTGATGGCCCGGAACACCTTGCCTCGTTCGCGTTTGAAGGTCAGTGCCCCGCAAGGGCAGGCCGTCACGCACTGCCCGCAGGAGACACAGTCGGTGGTTTCCAGGGGCTGACCGTTCCACGTCGAGACGGCCAGATGCCCGTGCTCGAATTGGTAGGCAAGCACGCCAACGCCTTCGATTTCCGAGCAGGCGGCGATGCATTTGCCACAGGCGATGCACTTGTTGGAGTCGCGGATAATGAATGGGTGCGTTGCCAGCAGAGGTGTACGGGGACGTTCGTGCAGAGGCTGGCGGAACGTGACCTTGTGGGCCGTCGCCTCGGTGCGAAGCTGGCAATCATGACGCACTGAGCAACCGCAACGCAAGCAGCGGCGAGCCTCAGCTTGCGCCTCTTCAGCGCTCAGCCCCAGGTCGACCATGTCGAAATTGTGGATGCGGTCCTCAACGGGCAGTTCCGGCATGGGGCGGCGCTTCAACTGGGGAATCGCCTCGAACTCGTGACGGGGCAGATCCTCCAGTGTGCCACGTGAGCAGTTGTAGGTCTCGCGCGACGGGGTGACGGCACCCGTCATGACGTACTCGTCGATGGCCTTGGCGGCCCGTCCGCCCGCTGCGATGGCCTGGATGACGGTGGCGGGGCCGGTGACGCAGTCGCCGCCGGCGAAGATGCCTGGCTCGGAGGTCATCATGGTGCGACCGTTAATGTCGATGTCGCCCCATTTGCCGAGCCGCACGGGCAGGTCGTTGTAGAGGAACTGGGTATTGGTGGCCTGGCCGATGGCGCCGATGATGGTGTCGGCTTCAATGGCGAAATCGCTGCCCTCGACGGGTATCGGACGACGGCGGCCCGACCGGTCGGGTTCGCCTAGTTCCATCGCCATGCAGTGCAGCAGCTTCTTGCCGTCTTCCCGTTGGGTGATGCGGCTGGGCGCCGTGAGGAACACCATGTTGATGCCTTCAGCCAGTGCGGCTTCGACTTCGGCCGGCTCGGCGGGCATGTCGGCTTGTGTGCGTCGGTACACCAGGGTGACGTTCTTGGCACCCTTACGCAGCGCTACGCGGACGCAGTCGATGGCCGTGTTGCCGCCGCCAATGACGACGACGTCGTCTCCGCATCGGAAGTCGTCCGATTTCTTCGTCGCGTCAGCCAGCCAGTTGATGCCCAGCGACACGCCCGGCAGGTTGTCGCCGTCAATGGCCAGGGGAGTGGCTTGCCACGACCCGAACGCCAGGTAGACGGCGTCGTAGTCGCGGCGCAGGTTTTCCAGGTGCAGGTGGACGCCGAGGCTCCGCTCGCCAGCGATGTCGATGCCCATGGTTCGCATGATGCCGATCTCGTGGTCAAGTTGCGCCTTCGGCATGCGATATTCGGGTATGCCGTAGCGCATCATGCCGCCGGGTAGGGGCTGCTTTTCGAAGACCATCACCTTGTGGCCGGCGATCGCCAGGTAATAGGCGGCGCTCAGCCCGGACGGCCCAGCCCCGACGATGGCGATGCGTTTGCCCGTTGTCGGTGCCAGTTTGGGGATCCAGGGGTGCTCGCGGCCCAAGTCCCAGTCGGCGACAAAACGTTTGACGTTGTTGATGCCAACAGGCTGGTCGACCAGGTTGCGGCGGCATTCGTATTCGCAGGGGTGTGGGCAGACGTGGCCACAAGTGCTGGGGAAGGGGTTCGTGTCTTTGATGACGCGGATGGCGTCCTCGAAGTTACCGACGACAGTGTGGTTCAGGTAGCGCTGGATGTCGATGTGGGCCGGGCAGGTGCGCTGGCATGGCGCCTCGCAGTCGGCGTTGTGGTCGGCCAGTAGCTGTTCCAGGCGCACGCGGCGGTAGGTTTCCAGCGCCTTGGTCTTGGTGCTGATGACCATGCCGTTGGTGATCGGGGTGATGCAGGCTTTGACGTCGCGGCTGTTCTCCTCCGTCTCGGAGGTGCGCACCTCGACGACGCACAGCCCGCAGTTGCCGTTGCTGCGCTCAAGACGGATATCGCCGCACAGGCTGGGAATGTGGATACCGACTTGAGTCAAGGCTTGCAGAATCGTCAAACCACTGTTGACTTGGGTTTCTACTCCATCGACTGTGACGATGATAGCAGTATGCGGGCTAGTGGTATCTGGCATGAAGCAACCTCTCCTGAGGGTATTAAGTTTACAAATCGGCCGCTCGTGGCCGTCCGCCGGGTCGGTCGCGGCCCCACGGGTTAAGACTCGCCTACGCCACGGCAGCCTGTCCGGTAAGCTGGAAACCATGCCAGGAATTGTGATCGTCGGTGCTCAATGGGGGGACGAAGGCAAAGGCAAGGCGACGGACGCCCTCGGTGACCGTGTCGACTACTGCGTGCGTTATTCGGGCGGCAACAATGCCGGTCATACCGTTGTCGTCGGTGGGCAGACCTTCACCATGCACCTATTGCCATCGGGCATCCTCAACCCCAATTGCACATGCGTCATTGGTAACGGTGTTGTCGTGGACCTCGACGTTCTGGCCGAAGAACTAGATGGGCTGCGCGCGCGCGGGCTTGATGTGCGCCACCCGCTGATCAGTGCCGACGCCCACATCATCACGTCTTACCACCAGGTGCTCGACAAGGTGACGGAGCGCTTTGCCGGCAACCGTCGCATCGGAACGACGGGACGGGGTATTGGCCCGGCCTACTCCGACAAGATCAATCGCATGGGCATCAGGGCGCAGGATTTACTTGACCCGGAAGGTCTGACCGCCAAGGTTGAGGCTTCACTGGAGGGCAAGAACCAGCTTCTGGTCAAGGTGTACAACCGGGCGGCGATAAGGGTCGACGATGTGACCGAGGCCTTGCTGGCCCACGCTGAGGCTCTGCGCCCATATATCGTTGACACGGCGCGCGTGCTGAACCAAGCGTTGGCCGACGGCCAGGTAGTGCTGTTCGAGGGTGCCCAGGCGCACCATCTTGACATCGATTTCGGCACGTACCCCTATGTCACGTCGTCCAACCCGACAGCCGGCGGCGCCTGCACTGGCACCGGGGTGGGCCCAAAGCACATTGATCGCATTGTCGGCATCGTCAAGGCATACACGACGCGCGTCGGCGAGGGGCCGCTGCCGACGGAGCTGCTTGACCAGGACGGCGTGTCGCCGTCCCCAGACGGGGAGAAGCTGCGGGCAGACGGTGGCGAGTTTGGCGCGACGACGGGGCGCCCGCGGCGCTGCGGCTGGTTCGACGCACTGCCAGTGGCGCAGGCGGGGATGGTCAACGGTTTCACGGATGTCTTCTTGACGAAACTGGACGTGCTGACCGGTTGGCCCGAGATTCCCGTTTGTGTGGGTTACGAGGTTGACGGCGTGGTGACCGATACCTGGCCGATGACGGAGCGCGAGGTCGAGGTGGCCCGTCCAGTCTACGAAAGGCTGCCCGGCTGGACGGAGGACATCAGCGGCGTGCGGGTGTTTGAAGACCTGCCTGCGACGTGTCAGGCGTACGTCAAGCGTTTGGAAGCTCTGGTCGGTACTCGCATAAGCGGGATTGGCGTTGGCCCCGGCCGCGATCAGAACATCATCATCAGCCCGTTGTTGTGACGCTTTCGGCTAAATAACCTGGACGCCGTAGGCGGCAAAGACGCGATCAGTTGTGACGACCGGCAAACCTTCGGTCAAAGCCTGCGCGATGATCATTCGGTCAAAGGGGTCGCTGTGATACATCGGCATGGTGCGCGTTCGTGCCGCGTGACGAATGGTAAATGGCAATTCTTCCCAGCCGGCGCGCGTCATGGTATCCATGAGTTCCGCGAAGCGTGGATCGAGCTTGCCTTTGGCAACCTTAATGGTGATCTCAACTGCACTGATGGGTGATATGTACAGCGTGTGGATCGGGTCGGAAAGCAGGTCTCGCGTTGGTTGATCGAATCCGGGCCAGTTCTGCCGGACATGAATGATCGCGTTAGTGTCGAGGAGGACTCTCATTGTGTTACCGGCCGGTTGCGTTGTGTCAGAATATCTTCGAAGCCGGGTGGTGGCGCATCGAGAATTTTGCTCCAATCGACATCACCGCCGTACCAAAGCCGGGCGTCTTCACCGGTGAATTCTTCCCAGCCGTCAGCGACCCAGTAGTTTTCCCAGCCACCGAAGGGACGTTTGGCCGCTGGCTCGGGATCTGGCACCGCAGTAAGTTGGGCAGACCGCTTGCCGTGGCGGGTGATAAAGATGACGTTGCCTTCTTCGACCTTGTCAATTAGTTGAGACAGGTGGGTTTTGGCCTCATATACGCCAACCTCAATCGGTTCGATTGGTTCCGCACTCATCGTTCTATTCTATCAGACCAGGCCAGGCCAGACTATAATGGGGACTGACCCATAACGTGACCAATCGAGTTGGCTTATCACTACCCTTGGCTGGCCTTGATCAGCTTAGCGCCCAGACCATCTCTTTGGCTTTCAGTAGGCGCAACAGGTCGGTGTTGACGGGCACAGGGGTGCCCGATTCGGCGCCCATCCGCACCATCGCACCGCCGAAAATGTCGACCTCGGTGGGGCGGTGGGCCAAGGTGTCCTGGGCCATCGAGGTGTATTGGCCCGGTGCCAAGCCGTTTAATACCCCTAGCCAGGCCTCAAAGTCGGCCTGTGTCAGGTCGATCCCTTTGGCCTGCGCGACGGCGATGACCTCCTGCTGGGTGGCGGCCATCATTTCGCGGGCCGGGCCGGGCGTCTGTACGACGGCGTAGGGTGCCTCGAGCGCGGCCGTCACCTGGTTGACGCCGGTGTTGATCAGAAATTTCCACCACAACTGGCGCGTCATGTCGGGCGGGATCACGTATTCGATGCCGGCCTGTTCTAGTAGCGCCGCTAGCCAACGCACTTGCGGCGAATATGGCTCAGTGTTGACACGCTCGCCGAATTCCAGGCGTCCAAGCGATTTGTAAGTGATGTCTTGGCCTAGCCGGACAGCATCAATGCCGACGGTGATCGAGTACAGCGGGTGGCACATCGGGTAGGCGGCGGCGATCTCGTCCTCCGAGGTGATGCCGTTCAGCAGCGACAGCACGATCGTCCCCTCACCAACGTGGTGGCGCACCTGCGTCAGCGCCAGATCAAGGCCAGTGTGTTTGACGCCGACGATCAGCAGGTCGGCCGGGGCGGCCGGCACATCGTCAGGACGCACCACCGGGAAGTCATAATGGACGCCGTTGACCGTGACCCCGTCGTTGACCAGGCGATCGGCGCGCGCGCCGTCCGCGAGGGCGGCTATTTCGGCACCGGGGACGTCAGACAGTTTGGAGGCCCAGGTGGCGCCCATCGCGCCCAAACCAATGATGGTGATACGAGTCATGGGGCCATCATGCCACGCTGGCGGCGGTGCGGCCCGAGCATGTCCACGAGGTGTGACTATACGATGTGCGAACTTTTATCACCAGGTGGGCGCGTCAATGCCGAGGACTTCGGCTGTGGCGGTCAGCGTCCGCCTGGCTAGGCTCGGGTCGCCAGCCAATGGCGTGCCAAAGGTTGGAATCATCCGGCGCAGCTTAGGCGTCCACCCGTCCATGTGGTCGGGCCAGGCTCGGCTCAGGATGTCGAGCATTATCGGGACGGCAGTGGACGCGCCGGGGGAGGCCCCAAGCACCGCTTGCATCGTCCCGTCCGCCGAGACAATCGCCTCGGTGCCGAACTCGAGCGTCCCGCCACGCAGGGCGCTGGTGCCCGACTTGGGCTTGATGATTTGGGCTCGCTGGCCGCCGGTGACCAAAGACCAGTCGGCTGCCTCAGCCGTCGGCATGAACTCGCGAAGCGCTGCGAGCCGCCCCGCATTTGTCAGCGTCAATTGGCCAACCAGGTAGGCAACCAGGCCGAGGTTGTCTTTGGCGACATTGAGCATGGGCGTCAGATTGGGCAGGCGTAGCGACGCCGGCCAATCGAGCAGCGAGCCCGACTTCAGAAACTTGGGGCTTTGCCCGGCGAAGGGCCCGAACAGCACCCAGCGCTGGCCGTCGATGACGCGCGCGTCGAGGTGGGGGACGGACATCGGCGGCGCCCCAACCGACGCCTTGCCATAAACCTTGGTGGTGTGACGGGCGACGATGTCGGGGTTATCCGTCATCAGGAACTGCCCTGAAATAGGAAAGAGCCCGTATCCTTCGGCTTCCTTCAGGTGGGCCTTTTCCAGCAGCGACAGGGCGTAGCCACCGGCGCCGATGAATACTTTTGACGCCTTAATATGGATCTCGCTTGCCCGCAGCGCCCACGACCCGTCGGCAAGTTTTGTTAATTGCTGCACCTCATGGTTTAAGATGACGCGCAACCCGTCGTCCTGAAGATGCTTCAGGTAGCGTCTCGTAAGTTCGCCAAAGTTGACGTCGGTGCCTTCGGCGTCGAACGTCGCGGCAATCGGCTCGTCCACCCGTCCGTCGACGATCAGGGACGCCCACTGTGCGATCCGGGCGCGGTCAGTGCTGCACTCCATCGACGCAAACAGGGGGTTCGCCTTGAGCGCGTCGAAGCGACGGCGCAGGAAGGCAACGTCATCGTCGCCACGGACGAGCGTCATGTGTGGTGTTTTGGCGATGAAGCCGGACGGGTCGCCGAGCACACCGGCCTCGACCAGGTGTGCCCAGAACTGTCGGCTAACCTGGAACTGCTCGTTGATGGTGACGGCCTTGGTGATATCGACAGTGCCGTCGTCCTGCTCAGACGTGTAGTTCAACTCGCACAAGGCCGAATGGCCGGTGCCAGCGTTGTTCCAGGGGTTGGACGACTCCTGCGCCGGCTCATCCGCCCGCTCAATGACGACCAGTTTTAGCTTGGGGTCAAGCGCGTGCAGCATGACGGCCAAGGTTGCGCTCATGATGCCAGCCCCAACTAGGGCAACGTCACAGCGGATCAGTTCATCGGAGGGCATAGCGGCAAGCCTACCGTGTTGGTTGTGGCGGCCCGGATGGCGGGCGGGGCGTGACGCCCAGCCCGCCATCCGGCGCGAAGTCGGGCGTTACGGTCAGGCTTGCAGGCGACGCCGTCCGTACACCAGGGTGGCGCCCAAGCCGATCAGCACAGCAATCACCATTGGCACTAGTGTGCCACTGCCAATCTGGCCACCGGTTGGGGCCGTCAAGCTGGCGGTTGGCGCTGCCACGCTGGTGATACTTGGGGTGGTCGGGCTGTTTGTGACAGCTGGGCTGGCCAAGGTGCTGACAAACGTGCACTGAGCGGTGGTGTTGGCGGCCAGGGTCAGTACTGGGTTAGCCAACACACTTTCGTCGGTGTGTAACACTGGGTCGCCACCGTTTGCGCCCGGCGACTGCCAGGTGCAGCGCAGGTCGGTTAGGGTGTATCCAGCCGGACCGGAACTTTCGGTGATCCGGTATTGCTGTCCGGGTAATACCTGCTCGGCCTGGGTCCACGCTGCTTGGTCCACCGACGGGGCGTTGGGGGCAGGGGGCGCAACGGGTGTAACGCTGTATGTCCAGTCGCCCGGTACCGCGGCGCCGCCTATTACTTGTTTGGCGGCCGTGAACTCGGAAGTCGAGTTTAGGGCGACGCATTCAACATAGGGGACGTCGTATGGAATGGTCACTTCGCCTAAGGTGCCATTTGGTGCTAGCGAGTCGAGGTAACGACCGGTGGACGGGTCGAGAGACCAGCACAGCCATGACCCTGTCGAGCCGGCCGCCAAATCGCTTGAAGTCGCGCCGATCAAGTCTTGGGTGTAACCGGGGTCACCGCCGTGCTCGGCCAGCGTATAGGTCGCGCCCGGCTTGACCGTAATAGGGTTCGTGATTGCGAAGTTTTGATTATTGAAGCACGGATTATCCGGCTCGGTTGGGTCGCAAACAGGGGTTGTAGTGAACGAAGGTGACGTGGTCGTCCCTGTCGACTGGGCGGTGGCACTCAGTTGCCAATCGAGCGGGTTGGCCGTGCCGACCTGAAGACCCGCCGACTGGTTGATCACTTTTGCCAGCGTCAGGTAGGCCTGGCACGTAACGTAATTGGTTATCTGCCAGTGGTTGACACCCAAATCTGTTGCAGTGCCAGGGTTGATGTTCATATCGGCCGTTGTCGAATACAACCCTGTGGTGCCGTTCGATGGTGCAGTCATCGTGGTGGGGTCACTTGGGTCAGTCGACTGGAGCTGGGGCGGGCCGTCAATTCGGCATCCGGGTGGCAATATGACCTCCTGTTCTAGTGTGCCGGTGGTTCCGGTTGTCAGGTTGTTATAGAGCTCGCCCCAGCTCAAGTCCGGGAAGCTTGTGGTGCCAGCGGAGTCGTTTACAGAGTTCAGAGACACGTTGGCACTGAAGTCCGGCGGCTGCGCGCCTGCGGTGTACGTCACGCCATCAATGCTCCAAACCATATCCACTTGCACCGTCATTTCTGGCGTGGGTGGAGTATCAGCCGGTTCGTTGTAGACGATGCACGAGATAACGTCGCCGGCCTGCATCGGCACAGTGAACTTTTCACCAGATGAAACGGTGATAGGTTGCCCGTCGGTCAGCCGTGTGCAGTCAGTTTCATACCAGGTGAAATAGTTGTGTGGCGGTGGTTGGCTACCGATCGCTTCGTCCACATTGACCTGGGCATCCGGGCTTGTGCCGAAATCTATGTCGAAGCCGGCAGCCCCTGTGCCGATTACTGTCGGCTTTGTCGACGTGGTGCCGCCGTCGACGGTGACGCCACTCGTGCCGGACGATGCTGTCATCTGCCAGCCGCCTTGTGGCGTGGCTTTGGAGATGTCGGTTGATTCGGGTGGCAACATCTCCTTAATGACGGTGAGCGAGCCGGTGGTGTCGGTATGGCACCCAGCCAACGCCATGTTCTTTATGGTATCGGCGGCGTCTGCCCAGCCGACTGTGTAATAGTCACTGCCCTGGACGGGTCCAGAGATGGAGGCCAGGTTAATCCCTGAAGCCGCAACATCCGGGCCAACACCGACGGCTACGACTCGCGTGCCACTTGCCTTGATGGCATTGGCTGAGAAAATGGCCTGTTCAAGCTCGGCATAGCGTGTCGCGCTGGAAGTCGATGTTGAGCCCGAACCGTAACGGGTCGGGTTGCCGTCGGTGATGATGATAGCGACATCGAACATGTTGCCAGGTCCGCTGTGAGGCTGTGCCTGCTCGGCCACCTGGAAAAGGCCTCGATCCCAGTTGGTGTATTCGGCCGTGGTGATTGTCAGGCCGTCAATCCAGCTATCGACCAAGTCGGCACCGGCTTTGGTTGATACGGGCGTCAGCGGGCGATTGCGGTTGTTGGTACCGGCGGCGGGCGCTGATGTGCCGAAGGTGAACAGCGCTACCTCGGAATTGGTACCCACCAGGTTGTCTGTCAGGCCTTTTGCGGCTGCTTTCAGGGATGGCAATGCCGATGCCATCTGCACTGAGTACGACAGATCGAGGATGAGGGCGACGTGCACACCGCACGCCTGCCTCAGTGGTGGGTTGTTCAGTGACGCCGGCCATATGCCCGTCGATGCCTGTACCCCGGTACCGTTTACCATGAAGCTGGCTGTTGATGTGTACACCTGGCCACCGCGCAACTGGGTGCCGGTGCGAATGGTGTAGGGCATCTCGGTGAACGTGGTACCGCTCGTGCTTGTGACCATCTGGGGATCTCCGTACCAGCCCGCCGGCATGGGCGCAGTTGGGGATTGCTGGATGTAGAAGCGTTTGTCGCGGTTGGCGCCGCCGGTGCTTGTATCGGGGATAATGAACGAGCAGTCGCCATTGGCATCGGACGTGCATGTGGCCCAACTGGCGGCTATGGGCGTGGCTGCAGGCGTCGGTAGGGTGGCGCTTGATCCGTCGAAAAGTGCAAGCGTCACGCCCTTAAGAGGTGCGACCGCGGTGGTGCTGGTTCGGGTGCCACCCACTTCGACTGTGATGACGGACGTAGAGGCGGTTGGCGTTGGGACGGCCGCCTGAGCTGGCGTGGCCAGCGATGGTAAGAAAACACCGCAAAACAGCGCTGCGCTGGATGCGATGATTAAGTGACGATGGGGTTTGGGGCGCGTTAGAGACGCCAAATTATAGGTGTGAAACATTTTGACCAGGTTCCCTTTACTTGTGATTAATACGGGCATCACCCCGGGGGTAGCCAAAGACGGCATCTGCGAGACGTCTTGCTAACTTGGGCTGTGAGGCACCGCCGGCCATGGGGATGCCACCAATAGTCTCCCTGGAACCGACTATGCGTCACAACCAGCGCGACACATCGACGATGACCTAAAAATCTCTCTCCCGGCAAAACCCTTGGGGGTTTAGCCTTACGTCATACGCTAGACCTAGTACCGGCGGATGGCAAGCGTTGGCCGAAAAAAACTTCAATCACATAGGGTTGCTGACGACGGCGAAGCGCTACCCAAGGCACGACATAGGCGGTCTCGCGGCTGCAATAGGGCAGTGGCTCCAGCAGACTGACCCGCCAAAGCAACTCGAAGAGTGGCTCTGACGGGGGCAATCTGCCGTTAGATTTTTGATCAATCAGCGGCCCGGCAGGGCGAAACCAGCCGCCGCGTTGGCTGCAGCCTCTTGGTTCTTGAACAGTTTGAACCTTGGCAAGAACTTGGCCCAGTCGATGGTGTGGGCGTCGAACTCGGGGCCGTCGATGCAGGCGTGACGGCGCACCAGCTTGTCGCCGTCCATGATTGGCACCATGCAGGCACCGCACATGCCCGTCGCGTCCACCATGATGGAGTTGACCGACGCAATGGTGTGGGTGCCGTACTTCCTTGTCAGGTCGCTGACGACGCGCATCATGATGGGCGGGCCGATGGTTGTGACCTCGGCAACCCGGCGCTTGGCAGTGCCAGCTTTATCGTCCTCAAGCATCTGCTCCAACGGTGTGGTGACGAAGCCCTTGATGTTGAACGACCCGTCGTCGGTGGTGTAGATGACGTCAAGCAAATCGCCGAACTCGCGCTGCAGTTCAGGCACCCGCTCGTCTGGCTGATCCCAGAACATGAGATCTTTTGTCCTAAATCCTGAGATAAGCGTCACGTGGTTGCCCAGGCGCAGATGCTCACGAGCGATAGGGTAGACGGGCGGCAGGCCCAAGCCACCGGCGGTGAACACCACGGTCTGGTCGTCGCCATACTTCTCCAGCACGGACGGCAAGCCAAGCGGTCCGGCGACGCCGACGAAGGCATCACCGACTTCCATCTTGTTGATCTCCGCGGAAGTCGCGCCGACAGCTTGGATGACGATGGTGATGGTGCCGGCTTCGGCGTCCCAGTCGGCCAGCGTCAAGGGCACGAGTTCGCCCTTGGGGCTGTTGAGGACGCGGACGAACTGGCCGGCCTTGGCCGACTTGGCGATGGCAGGTGCCCGCACCACCAGTTCTTCGATGCCGGGGCTCAGGTGCTTCTTGGCGACGATGACGTGCTGCTCGGCCACCTTCTCGGTGTAGGCGAGCGCCGAGGCGACCAAACCCTTGATCTGGTCGGGGGTGAACCCGGAACTCAGCACGCCGAGAATCTCGCGAGCCGCCGCCTGGCCGTCACCGGCCGCATTGATGGCGGTTGAGCCGCCGCGTGTCGCGTCGCCGCCGGAGTAGACACCCGGCTTGGTGGTTTCTTGGGTGCCCTCGGCCGCCAGGTTGATGGTGCCCCACTTGGTGACGCCGAGGTCCGGCTGCGAATCCTTGATGATCGGGTTGGACGCGTTGCCCAGCGCCATGATCACCAGATCCACATCCATGTGCTCTTGCTTGCCCGTGTCGACGGGGCGGCGACGTCCGGACTCGTCCGGCTCACCTAGCTCCATGACCGTCAGCGTGGTGCCTTTGACGAAGTTGGTGTCGTCGTCGCCGATGAACTCCTCGGGGCTGCGAAGCACCTTGAGTTCAATACCCTCTTCAAGGGCGTGGGCCAGTTCTTCGACACGGGCCGGCATTTCGGCGCGGGTGCGACGATAGACGATGGCAACCTCGGCGCCCAGGCGCTTCGATGTACGCGCCGCGTCCATGGCCGTGTTGCCGCCGCCGATGACGATGACCTTCTTGCCCTTCACCTCAGGCAGCGGGGTGGCGTAATCGGGCAAGTTGGCATGCATCAGGTTGACGCGCGTCAAGAACTCGTTGGCGCTCATGATGTTCAGCAGGTGTTCGCCGGGGACGCCCATGAATTTGGGCAACCCGGCACCCGAGCCAACGAAGATCTTCTGGAAGCCCGCCGCGGCAATGTCGTCCAGTGTGGCCGTCTTGCCGACGATGAAGTCGGTGACGAAACGTCCGCCCAGGGCCTCGATCTTTTCTACGACGTCATCGATCAACTGATTCGGCAGACGGAACTCCGGGATGCCGTAGCGCAACACGCCACCCAACAGGTGGAACGCCTCGAAGACTGTGACGGGGAAGCCGTCGCGAGCCAACAAAAAAGCTGCGATCAGGCCGGACGGACCCGAGCCGACGATGGCCACAGGTGGCTTGTCGGCCACCTTCCAAGGGTCGGGCGTACCGGTGACGCGGGCAAGCGCCTCACCGGGGTGGGCCAACTTGTCCCACTGGGGCAGGAACCACTCGATCTGGCCGATGGTCATCGACTTCTTGTGGATGCATACACCCTCGCACTGCAACTCCTGGGGGCAGACGCGCCCCGTCACGTTCGGCAGTGGGTTGCAGTCCTCGAGCATCTGCAAGGCTTCGTCGAACTTGCCCTGGCCGATCAGATCGAACATGACGGGGATGTGGATCTGCACAGGGCAGCCACCAACCCGTCCAACAACCGACTGCTTCAGCGCGCCAAGCTCGCAGGGGGCGTCGGCGCAGCCTTTGTCGCGGATGGCCTCCAGCCAGATGAACAACTCGACTTCACGCAGCGTGTACCCGATATCGAGATAGCCCAGGTACCCGGTCGTGACAAGATCGAAGTCCTGCTTACGCTCCTCAGCGTCGCGCACCATCGGCTCGATGTGGACGTTCGCCGGCCAGCCCGCGGAAATGTCCTTGAACATCGGGTAGCGGTCTTGCAGGTACTCGTCGACGGCGGCGATGAAGACGCGCTTGCGGCCCACCGGTAACCACCAGATGAACCGCATCAACGCCAGCGACGTGTCGTCATTGGCCAGCAGCAGATCCCACAGCTTCAGCGTGAAATCCTTCGACAAGGGCCCGTCGCCGCGGAACTCGGCGGCCACCTGCGTGAGCGTGTCGCCGAGGATCAACTCCCGGAATTGGGACGGGTCTTCCGCCAGCTTGCGCTCCAGAATGGCCAGCTTGGCCTGAAAGGCCTCGACGGCGCTGGAGGCGCCCAGTGACGTCATTTGTGCGGTCGCCGCATCGGCCTGGTTCTTGGCGGCAAGCCAGGCCTGGACGTCGTCTAGATGCTCAATTGTGGCTGTCATTGGATGATCTCCGAATCGCAGGTGTTCTTGACCTTCTCAAAAGTCTTGGTCATTTCGTCGGTAATGGTGACGCCATCAAGGGCGCCTTCCTTGAAGTGGGCGACGTCCTTTGGTTCGCCGTCCACCATGATGGTGTGCTGCTCGAAGATGTCGGGCAACTCTTGGTAGCAGGTGGCGCAGTCGGTGCACTTGGGCTCGTCGGATGGGTCAAGCCAGATCGGCTTGTCCGACGTCTTGGCCGGTGCTGCGTCGGCTGCCTCAGCGCTACCGCCGCTAGACGCCACGCCGGTCAGTGATGCAGTGACGGCGGCGATGTCGGGCTTCTTGGCCGTCACCAAGGTGACGAGGGCCTCGGCGATGGCGTCGATTGTCTTCTCCTTGGTGGCGGAGGCATCAGCGGCGTCGTAACCCGCCTTGATGGTGGCGGCGTCAGCGGCCGCTTGCTGCGTCACAGGCGATGCAGCGGGGGCCGGGGCGGCTCCCACACCCGCTAGGAACTGCAGCGTCTGCCAGAAGTGCTTGCGCTGCTCGACCAGGTTGACGATCGGCGCCGCGCAGGCCATCTTGACAAGCTTGCGATCACGATCCGTCGTGTAGACGAACGGCACCTTGCCAACACGGTCGGCGTCGTCAAGTTCGATGAAATCGGCCATCAGCACGCCGAAGGCGTCCTTGGCCAGCGGCTTGAACTGCTTGGCGAAGCGCACCTCGCCGATGGCGAACTCGGCTGGGGTCAGCGGCACTTGCATCAGTTGCGTCTTGCCTTCGTCGTCAACGTACTGAATGGTCTTGTTGACCCACAGTTGGTTGAGGCCGGGGTTGCCCTTCAGTGAGAACCGCTCGGGCAGGGTTTCCCCGCCGCGGGGGTCGTGGACGAAGACGGGCCACAGCCGCGACTGGACGGCCAACGACGTGCGGGCGTTCGACAGATCCTCGGCAAAACCGTTCTCGGTGCCGCATGGGGTGTAGGCGACGATCAGCGCGCCACCGTCCTCGAACTCGAGAGCCTTCATGGTCGTCTCGAGGAAGTGTGCATGCAACGCCGGTGCCACCTGGCAGGCGAAGACGTGCGGGTGGAAAGCGGCCAGCAGGCCAAGTTCCTTGCGTGTCTCGGCCTTGCCGGCGTGGGCCTTGCCGTAGCGGGCAAGGTCGGCATCCTGGCCGGTGAACGAGGCCGTTGACGCCTGCCCGCCGGTGTTGGAATAGCTGCCCGTGTCGAGCACCAGCATCTTGACCGGCGTACCCATGGCCAGTACGCGGCTCATCGCGCCGAAGCCGATGTCGTATGCCGCGCCGTCACCGGCCACCGATACGACGTTGGGAAGCAGCGCGCGCTCGGCATCGGTGTAGCTGCGCCAGGCCAGGGTGGCGGGCACCTTGGTGGCGGCGTCCGGGTCGTCAGCCAGTTCTAGTGCCGCCTGACGCAGCGCCTTGATCTCATTGACCCATTGCGACGACAGGCCTTCGTAAATACCGACCGTCACCGGTTGGGCGTCCTGGAACAGCGAGTTGACCCAGGGGTCCTGGAACTGCGTGGACGGCAGCGTGGACGAGTAGACGGACGAGCAGCCGGTGGCGTTGGCGTAGATCGTCGGTGCCGGGCCGTTGCCCGTCGGGCCGCACTCGTACAGGTACAGCCGCGATTCCAGCGTGCCGATCAGGCCGCCGATACGGCTGCGACGCTCGGCGTCCTCGACGTTGGATTGCTTTGTATAGAGCTGCCCGATGGTGGTCTCCAGCTCGGCGATGTGAGCTGTTGTACGCGCCTTGCCCAAGCAGCGCGACAGCGCCGCCAACAGGTGGGTGGCCGTCACCTCGCCGCAGCCCCGGCAAGCACCATGGCCGCCGGTGATGGCGTAGTAGTTCGGACGGTCGAGAAGAAGGCGCTTGAGGTCGCCGTCAGCAATGGACGAGAACCGCTCGGGCGTGTTTGGCAGCTTTGTCAGCAACTCGAAATTGGCCTGCCAACTCTCCAAGATTTCCGGCGTTTGCTCGGCTTCTGTCAGTGCGCCTGGGCCGCAGACTTCGACGCACTGCACGCAGCCGGTGCACTTCCACGGGTCGATGACGACGGAGTACAGGCCGCCGGTGCCGGCGGCGGACTTTTCGACGCTGCCGAAGATCGGGCGCGGCGTGCACACCGGGAAGGCTGCAATAGCCTTGATCGCGGTGTCTACCAGGGCGGCGTCGAGGCCGGCCGCGCCAGCAGCCTGCTTGGCGGCGTCGGCCACCGCGAGCTTGCTGTCGGCCAGCAGGGCCGCGCGCGTGGCCTCAGCCCAGGCGTCGACCTGGGACGCCAGATCCTTGGCGTCCGATTCGGCGACGGCCAGGTTCAGCACGTCAGCAATCTCGTGGACGGAGTTCGGGATGGCCGAGTCGGGGCAGGCGATGACGCACTCCATGCAGGCGGTGCACTTGTCAGCCTGGAACACCGGCACAGTGCGACGGAACAAGCCCTTGTCTTTGAATGCGCCCGAAGCCGGTGGCATGAACAAGCCGGTGCCGGGAAGCACAGGGGCCTCGCCGATCGTCCCGGCACGGAACGGGCCAGCGATGATGTCCTCGTAATAGGTCGGGTCGAACAGTGCGGTCGGACCCTCAGCTAGAGCAGCCGGGCACATTGCCGCAGACAGTGCCGAGGTGCGTGACGGCACCTTGGCTGGTGCGGCGTCGATATCGCGGAACTCGGGGGCGTCATAGTCGACGGTTACGGTGGCGGTCATGCCGTTGGCAATAACCTTCATGTTCGACTCGACGATGGTGTTGCCTTTACGTCCGAACTTCTTTTCGATCTCGTGACGCACACGGGCTTGTACCTCGTCCATATTGCCGCCATACGAGATCGATTCGACGGATGCCAGCATGCCGCCGATGAAGGCGATGCCGGCCATGCGCGTCTCGAGTTCGGGTGTTGGGGCGTCTTCGCGGGCCACCTTGAAAGCGTCCAGAACGCAGAAGTTGATCTTGTGCTCGCGGATGTATTGGCGGGCGAAGCCTGGCAGATCGCGCCAGACGTCCAGCGGTTGTTTGTCCGACTGCAAGATGAAGGTGCCCTCGTCCGCCAGGCCACGCAGCGGGTTGGTGTGGCTGAACACCATGTGGTCGGGGCTCATGACGACCTCGACGTCCTCGATGTCGTTGTTGGTGAACAGCACCGGTTCGGGTGAGACGGTGATGTAGAAGTTCGTCGCCGCGCCAGACTTTTCCGAGCCGTACTTGGGGGCCGACTTAGAGTGCATGCCTAGCATGCCAGCCAGGATGTCGGTCAGTAGCTTGCCGGTGGCGATGGTGCCGTAGCCGCCCACCGAATGGAACCGCACGCGCAGCGCACTCTTGGGCAGCAACTGTGGGTTGGGCTCGGTCTTCAAGGCCATCAGTTCGGTCTCGGGGTAGGCGGCGCGCATCTTGTCTTGCAGTTCTTTGACGCGTCCGGTGGACTTGTCGCTGAAGAACTGGCTGCCGAGATAGATCAGTGGCGACTGGTTGTCGGAGGCCATGTTCTTAAACGCTGCGATCATGTGGCGCGGCTGCACATCGTGGCCACCCAGGCCGAAGATGCCGGTGACGAGCTTCGGCATGTGGGCCAGCGGCGGGATGCCCGCGTACGCGCCTGGGTTGTCGGCGTTGGCCCGTCCCTTGAACAAGGCGCTCTGGACGAAGCGGGTCAAAGCGGTGTCGTCGGAACGCTCCAGGACGGTGACGGCCTTAGCACCCTTGAGCGCGTCGATCAGTTCGGCTTCGGGGAAGGGCTGCAGCAGCTTGACGGCCACAACGCCCACCTTGACGCCCTGCTCGCGCAGGTAGCCAAGGACGGCGCGAGCGTCCTCGGTGATGGAGCCAAGGCCCACCATGATGTAGTCGGCGTCGTCGGTGTCGTAGCACATGACGGGGCTGTAGACGCGGCCCGTCAACTCGCCGTACTCCTTCATGGCCTGGCGCACGATGCCCGGCACAGCCGAGGCGAAGTGCGTCCGGTGGTCGACGGCACCAGCCTGGAAGTCGGGCTGGTTTTGCACCGGGCCCGTCAGGCCGGGGTTGTGCGGGTCGACGATGGCCGGGACGAGCTGCCGGGTGCCTTTGGTGTGGGCGCCGAGCCAAGCGCGGCGGAACTGCGGGCGCAGGTCCTCGGGCACCCAAGTGGCCACCTTGTCGATCATGATGCCGTCATTGTCGGCCTCGATGGTCTCGGTGGCGTCAAGATGGGCTTTCAGCGCCTTGAGATCGTCGGCATTGAAAGCCTTGGCGTGGCGCTTGGCCCAGGCTTTGAGGGCGAAGACGCGACCCTTCGAGCCGAACAGCACCTCTTGCGCGACCGTCGGGCAGGGGATGTATGACGTCGGGTCACCCAGGTATTCCTTGAGCAACTCGGGCTCCGGCAGTAGGGCCTCGCTCATAACGTGGCTGGTGGCGAAGCCGTCCATCACGTTGGCGACGGGGATAAGCGAAAGCGCGCTGGCCTTGTAGCTGACGGCGGCCAGGTCGGCAGCCTCCTGCGGGGTGGCGCCGAAGATGATGGTGTAGCCGCTTGGCAGCAGGGCGTAGGCGTCGTCATGGCCGGCCATGACGTTCAGCGAGTGCTTGGACACCACGCGGGCGGCCATCTGCAAGACGAAACCGCCGATCTTCTTGCCGGCGGTGACGAAGTGCGACTCGAGGCCGTACAGGATGCCCTGGGCCGAAGACGCGTTGCTGACGTAGTTGCCGCCAACCATGGACGCGCCCAAAGCGCCGGACTGCGCCGAGTGCTCGCCCTCGGTCTCGACGAAGAAGGGGTGCTTGCCCCAGACGTTGATGGCACCCTCGGCGCGGTAGGCCTCGAAGGTTTCGGAGATCTCTGTGGACGGTGTGATCGGGTAGCCGATGACGCCGCCGCACACATTCTTCATAACGTAGGCGACTGCACCGTTGCCATTGATGACGTCGGGCACGCCGGGGTACTTCGGTTTTGATGCCTTTTTGGTCTTGTCAGTAGCAAGTTTGGCGGTGGGCTCTGGGCTGGTGGTCTCTGTCATGGCGCACATCCGTGGTTAGTAGGTACAACGATAGACACGAACCGACTTGCACCCTAGCCCTGTCAGCACCGGTGCATCGTCAGACACGCATCTATAACTATAAGCAACCAGTCTATGGTCAGGTGTCCCGGGGTGATTTCGTGGACGCGGCCTTGGCTACGTGGGCGTGGGCATGGTAATCTCATTGGGCGGCGTCGGTGACGATGCATGCGCGAGTGGCGGAATGGCAGACGCGCTGGCTTCAGGTGCCAGTGCCCGATAAGGGCGTGGAGGTTCAACTCCTCTCTCGCGCACAGGCGAAATCCCTAGTCAAATAAGGTTTAACTAGGGATTGTTCAGTATCTGCGCGGGTAATCGCGGCTTGCACCATGCAAAAGACGGGTTTCAGGGAGCATCCGACACGGGTAAATCGCAACAGGATTGGTGGGGCGGTGGACACGGTCCGCCACAAGAGAACCCACGGAACCCGCGTGGCGCATGGGCCGATCTCATGGAACGCTACTTGCGCGACCCACGAAGTCATCGACTCCGAAGCAAAGTGAGCAATACTATACCGGAACTGGTATAGTATTGCTCATGGCAACGCGAGATGATCTGTGGGAGGTGGCGGTCGATCAGTACGGCTACGTCACCACAGCGGATGCCGCCCGCATGGGCGTACCGGTGGTCGAGGTAGTCAAGCTGGCATCCCGAGGCGGCCTCACCCGCGTCTCCCAAGGGGTCTACCGTTTCCCGCAGTGGCCGGTCGGCGCCAACGACCACCTGATGGAAGCCGTGCTGTGGACCCGCGACCCGACGGCAGTGCTCTCTCATGACACCGCGCTTGACGTCCTTGACTTATGCGACATCAACCCGACGCTGCTGCACGTGACGGTGAGCGGCCGCAAGTACCCGATCCGGCGACGGGAGACGCTGGCAGGGTTGATGATCCACTATGAGCAGTTGGACTCCACACAACGGGGCTGGTGGGAGCAGATTCCGACCGTCACGGCGCAGACCGCCATTGAACAGGGCATCGCCACATCAGTACGACCCGACCTGCTCAACCAGGCCATCGACACCGCCGCCCGCCGGGCAATGATCGACCCTGTCATCGCCGATCAACTGCGCGACACTTTGGAGAAAAAGTACCAATGAACCTGGACCTACCTAACAAGTCCCGCTCGGTCCCATCGGCCCGCGCTCTGAATACCTGGGTACGCGATGCTGTTCAGCTAACTGGCCTGCGGGAGCGCCGTATCGGCTGGATGCTGGCATCCACGGTCGTGATCGCCGCGTTGCAACGCACGCTCGGCGACGACGGCAGGCCGCTAATCCTCGCCAAGGGCGGCGTGTACCTCGAGATGCAGTTGGGTATCGCGGCCAGAGCCACCCAAGACATCGACACGCTGTTCCGGGGCACAGTTGATGAATTCATGGTTACGCTGCGACAGGTGATGTCGGCGCCGTGGGGTCCGTTCACGCTGGAAACCTCCGATGTTGAAATCATCACCGGGGTAAAGAAACTGGTGAAGCCGCGACGTTTCGAGGTTCAACTGATCGTCAAAGGTGCCGTCTGGCGCAAAGTCAAGGTTGAAGTCGCGTTCCCCGAAGGACAGATCGCTGACCGAGCCGAGCCTGTGCCGACGCCACCCGTTGGTTTCTTCGGTGTGGATACCCCCGATCATCTCGTCGGCATTGACATGGACTATCAGGTCGCCCAGAAGATGCACGCCTGCACCGACCCCGACACGCCCGAGTGGACCAATGATCGGGTCCGAGACATCATCGATCTGAACCTCTTGCACGATCACTTCTACCCTGGCGAACCACCGGAGAGCCTCAAGGCGGCCTGCGTCGATCTGTTTGACGCCCGAGCAGTCACGTTGGACGAGATACCACGCTCATGGCCACCGGCCATCCGGGCCAACGCGCTCTGGCGCGAGCAGTACCCGCTCCTGGCCGAGGAGGTTGGTCTCGATCTGACCCTTGACGAGGCAATCGCCAAAGTCCAAGCCTGGATCGCTGAGATCGACCTTTGTAGCCCCAAAACAGGTTACTGAGGCAAGATCGATTGCCTCATTGTCGCGATCACTTTCTGTCAGTACTGGACTCTACATTGGGCTGTGTACTAACGAAGGAGACCATGATGGGCAAGCGTTCGAGAGACAAGCATCGTAAACAATCGGCAGGCATTGTTCGCAAGATAGCGGCGCACAAAGCGGCGAAGGAAATCGCACCACAGTCCTCCCAAAAGCACGAGCAGATGAGGAGCCGAGTATGGTTCGGGATTGCTGTGCTGTTCCCTGTCGTGTATGTGGCCGCCATTGGTTGGGGAGCGCGTGTGGCTTCCACTCCGCCGATTGCCCCCGGTGTTACTTCGCACGGAGACATCGTTTTCGCTGGGTATGCTGGATGCACGGTGCAGCCCTTGGTCAATGTGGACATGTCCAGTGGCACAGCCGTGGCAAAAGAGAACACTCAGGTCTGCCGGGTGACCCTAACATCGTGGTCGAGGTTGGTGTCTGACGTCGCATCAGTTTGTCTGCTGCCATGCGCCTTGGGGCTAATGGGAGAGCGTCTCTCACGTCGGCTGCGCCTTGTCATCGCGGCTGTTTTGGTCGTAGCCTCCTTCGTTATTACCTGGTTCTCAACCGTGACGATTCATGACATCGTCATCTGGAACAACACCCAGGCAGTTACCTACCGCGACACGCTAGGTTTCTGGCCAACCATCGCGTCGAGCTCCTACCTAATCGGGCTGGGCGGTTTGGTGGGTATGATGATCTATCACATCCTGCCTACGCTTCGGAAGCGTGCCGTTCAGAGAGCCTGATTTGGCGTTCGTCATGACTGCCGTCACGAACCGGCAGCAGCCCGCCGAGGCTTTCGACGTAGACCCGGTCGTCGTAAAACGCGACCCGGATCGGCCCGCCGCCAGGCCTGCCACCGATCGACACCAAAGCCATCGGGCACCGCATCGCCGCGCTCAAAGAAACCATCGCCGCCATCGCCCGCGACTGGCACATGATCGACACGCCAGAACTTACGTTCCCACTCGGGTCTTGCAGAACCTGCCCCTCATCGGCTCCGATCAGTGGGACGAAAAACGAGCCGCCAAGGCCGTCGGCGAACACACCGATGAAGGCACGCTCCCGGCGTAATGCGCAACCTCAGGGCCTAATTGCCTAGCGCAGATTCGGAGTCCGAGCCATCGTTCAGCGGCAACTGCTCCACGCCTGTGCGCCTAACGGCAAGTATCCACGGCCCCGGCTTGGGCCACCATTGTTCGATTGCGGCCAGGTTCTCACGGAAGCATTCGACCTGTTCTTGGGCTGTCATGTTGCCGCTGGTCAGACACAGCATCCTTAGTTGCGCGGTCAGCACGGCCTGCCGTTCGGCTGGCCGGTAGCGGATTCTGGCGTCCTTGTGTGCCACCACCAGGCCGAGCTTGCCTGCTTCGGTGATCCAGTCGACGTCACGTACGTCGGTTCTACCGAACATCTCTTGGATCGTGGTCGTTTCGTAGCCAGCCTCGCGGAAGAAGGTGGGCATGGCCACGCGCCCGAGGCTGTGATCGACCAGGATTCTAGGCCGCGAGGGCAAGATGGGTTCTGACGATGGACTCGACGTCATCGCGGCTCACGCCCATTTCCTCAGCAACGGTGGCCGCTTTCTCGCCAGCCTTGAACATGCCCAAAATGTCTTCCACCCGAACGCCCGACGATTCGACAATTGGCTGGCCGAACGCAAAGTGCGGATCGGCCACAACCGACGTGTCACCGTAAGCCGTCAAACGCACACGTCCCGGCAGGTGATCGTCGGTGTAGATGATCGGCTTCAACCCGATCTCAATGATCTTGGGCAATCCTCCTTGTTGGTCGCGGGCACGCTCCCAGTGCGGGTCGCCGCCGATTGCCAGGTTCATCAAAATGTCGCGGCCGTCATGGGCCAAGATGCCCTTCTCCAGCATCCGGTCGCCGAGCTCGCGCCGTACCGCCGTCATGCCGGTGGTGATGGCCTGCATCGACAACCCCGCCTTCCGCAATTCACGGTAAAGCTGCGCCTCTACCAGGCCGATGAATGGCAGTCGCGGGTCGCGGCCCTGGCCCGGCACCAATGTCAACAGATCAGACTTGCCACTCCAGGCGGTTAGCGTCCTGGTTGGCATCGCAAGGTGAAAGGCCGCTAGTGAGACCGTGTACAACGGCAACGTAAACCTCGTGTCAGTGATCATGGCACCTCCGTTCCGGTCGTACTTCCATTATGACTGATGACTCCGACGTTTCCTGGCTCATTTGGCCACCGCGATGCTCTCAGAGAGCCGGTCATAGACCGACGCCAGGTGGTCGTCGGCGATTTCCTGATAGCGCATCGCCATCATCGCCGTCGTGTGGTCGGCGATCACTCGAAGAAGGCACGCTCAACGGCCGAGAAGGCGACGTCACATCCGACGAACCAGACTAGCCGTAGGGCGGGAAGTCACAAGGATCGGCGGTGGCATTCGGGGCCAACGCCCAGCCTCAAGGACTCAGGATCGGTTAGTTTCTTGCCGCATACCAAGCACCGGCTGCCCCTGAATATCTCGGCAGGCTGATTCTCGGTATGAGCAGGCGTCACATCGGGGAACAAGTCGGCGAACACCGACACAAGATGGGGATGGCTTCGCCCCAACGCTTGATGAATTGCGGCAGGATTGCGCGGTTCGCGGGACCGGCCTGCCGCGATGGACTCCAACGCGAACGTGTAGGCCGCGCCATTGACCATGACCGACAAGAACAAATCTGGGCACACGACTACCATGTCGAGCTGCTCTAAGTCGACGCGCCCAAAATCGCGCACATTCTGCGTCACGACAACTCGGCATCCGGCGGCATGAGCCGCCGCCAGGATATGCCGGTCAGTTGAGCTCGTGTCCGCCAGCATCGCCATGTCCGCTTTGGTGGCGTCGGCGACCAGTATCAGTTCCGCTCAGTCTGATGACGCTTGGTTTTCGCGCAACGCAGCCACACCCAACGGCCGGCTGCGCCCCTGCCCTCCGGTGTTCCCATTGGCCGGCAAGTGCCGCGTCTGCCTCTGTCTCGGCGGCCAGCGACCAGATCATATATATCGCCTCACTCCGTCTCACACACGAAAGACCACCTGGGTGAGCAAGTCGATACGCGCGGTCACGCCGTAAGGTGCACCAGCCAGTAGTGGCCGGCTGACTGGTCGTCGATCCAGGTGTTGCTTTGCACCGTGTTCAGAACCGAGTTTTGCGTGAAAACGACTGGAAACAGTCCAACTGTCAGTGGCGCCGGTTCGGGCAAGTCTGCGGATACCATGAAAGTGAACTGGACTGGCACAAACCCGGGGATCGGAGGCAAGACGGTGCGGGGCGAGACGCTGCTGTCGGAGTCGGCGAGGATACCCAGCGACGGGCCGTCTGCCGTCTGCAGGGTTCCGTCGCTACCGGTGAAGGCCAGTTGCACCGCTGAGTGAAACGCAGAAGCCGTCAGTGGTTGCCCAGAGGTGTTACTTACCGCGCCTTGGATGATGACGAAGCTGAATCCGCCAGCCGATGATTGTATGGCAGCACTGTCGATGCGCACCTGCGCCAGTCCTAAAGGCACTGGCGTGCCCGGGCCGATGGTGAGTTTCTGATCGGTTCGTGGCGCAAAGCCATTGAATGCCGCTATGACCAGAGCCACCACCACAATGCAGGCCGTCCAGATGGCCGGGGCTAACCATGACTGCCCGCGAGCCGTCGGTCGTGCGGCAGCCGAGTTCACAGGAGGAAGTGTCATGACACCACCCCGTCCATCAAAGCCATCCACAGCCGGTGCTTGTACAAGCTCGACCAGCCGTTGGACAGATCCTGGATCAGCACTGTTGTTTGTACGCCCTGGATTTCTGGCAAAGCCGAACGTGGGATCTCGAAAATTGCGCCCATTTGGCCACTTGTTGTGAAGTTGCCATCAGCGTCAGTTGAGTTGCAGCCGTGGACGATGCCGGGTGCCACCTGCTCCACACTGAGGCCATTCATGGGCGACCATTGGCGTCCCTTGCCTACCAGAGCCATACTGCAGTCGATAGTGTCGGATGTGTCGTTTAGAGCGTAGTCGAGCACCGCGACGACAAAGACGGTGTTCGGATCAGCTAGCACAGGGTCCTGCCCCGGCAACGTGACACTGGTTCCGTGCATCATCACGTTCATCGTGATCGTCACAGGGTCGGTTTGCCAGGCCGTCCCAGCGGCAACGGTTTTGGCCCGCTGCTCCTGAAACGACACCGCGAACGCGGTGTTGGCGATACACCACACCAGAATGGCGACGACGATCGTCAACCAGCCGATCAACGTCCAGCGTTGACGCCATTTCTGGGGCCGAGTCGGCTCGGTGACGTTGGTTGGGGCAGCAAGGTAGAGGTCCGACATCATGGCACCTCCGCGCGCTGGGTTTCGTCGGCGCTGATGGCGTTTGCAACGGCGGTATCAACGGGCAGTTTGTAGACGGCGATGGCAAGGGTGGACGACACGGAAGCGGTGGGCACGATCATGAGCGAGGCGTCGCTGATGCCATCGGACGGCAATTCGAAAACCACATCACGCGAGGTCGTGAAGCCGGCCTGGTTCACGATCGTGGTGAAGCCGTCCCAACTGGGGTATGTCACCCCGCCAGCTTGCGCAGTGATATCGACGGCAGATTGGGCATGCGACGTCACCGTGACATTGACCGCGACGAAATAGCCCTGGCTGTCTATGGCGTCAGTCACGTCTTGGCCGTTCAGTACGCCGCTGATTTTCTGTCCGATCCTGATGTCGCTGATAGTGACAGTCGCGTCCATGACCGCCGCCGGGGTGTTGGGGGTCAAGGTGACCGTCCGGTTTGGGCTGCCTGGCACAGCCAGCGTGATTCCGATGGCCACCCCGATGCTCACCAGCGACACAGCTACCGTTTGCCAGGTGAACCCCGCCACGCGGGCTAGCGTCATGTTGGCGTCGTGGCGACGCAGCCGAACGTAGGCAGCCGCCAGCAGGACGGCCACGACACCGGGGGTCACCACCATGTTCACGAATTGCAGCAGAGGTTCCACGATGAACACGTACTGCTGTGGGATTGGCCCGATAGCTCGTTGTACGAAAACGCTCAGCCAGGCGCCGCATTGGTCGACGGCCGCGTACGAGACGATAAGCACCGCCAGGAAAGGAGCACCGGAGCGCAGGACGACCGACAATAGGTGGAAGAAGGGCAACAAGTGGTTGATTGACGAGATGACGCGCCGTCCGGCTCGTTTGGTGACACCAGTGATAATTTCGTGCTCACCTTGAATGCCCAGTCGTGTGCGTATGTTCGACCAAACCGTGTCGATGCTAACGAACTGCATGCCGCCGACCAGGGCGACAACAGCCAGCCAAAGGATGGGCTGTGACAAGGCATCCCAGAACAGCGGCCAGGCCGTGCTCGCCAGCCAGTGCCATGCCACCGCCACGATGTTTGCGACATTGACATGGATCAGACCTGTCAGCCAGGCAACCGCGGCGTCGCGCCATTGCATAAAAGTGCGTGTTTGCAACCACGTATGGGCGTAGTTGGAAAGGCGGAAAATCGAAAACAGCATCAAAAAGGTGTTGCAACTGGATACGAAGGCGCTGATCACCGATAGGACGGGCGATGCCGCCTTGCTGCCGACCGCTTTGATGGCGCGGGCAGCCACCCACAACAGGATAAAGATCACGACGCAGATGACCATAGTCCGTGCCGAGGCCAACGGGTTGACGTCCGACAGGAAGGCCGAATTGGCGAAGGTGCCAACCAGGGCTTCCGCGGCAATCACGGTGTCGCGGGCATATCCGGTGAAGAAGCCATAAGCGGAGTATGCGGCGGCGAAGGGTACAAGCATCGTCGAAAGCAGCGGAACCAGCGACAAGTGTGGTAACTGGGCTGCAGGGTCGTCAGCCTGGGCGAACTCGAGGACGGCACGGTACGCCGCCAGCGTGACGATTAGCTGCACAAGGCAGCCCGCCCCCATAATCGGGATGACCGCCCACGCCCAAACGGGTGCCACAAACCCGGCAACCAAGATTGTCATGTTGTAGCCAACCCAGCCCAATGTCAGCAACAGCAGAATCGTCCAGCCTCGCGCCCGCAAGGTACGAGCGATGGCTCGCCACAGGGACGCCATCTCGTGCGCAGTGGTCTGGGCGCCGTTCACGGTGTCAGCCCTGATGAGGGGTTTACCACCGCATCAGTATAGAACGGGGTCCGACAAACTTATCGAAATAATACTGCTAGGGGTGTTATGAAACGCCTGCAACCACCGTCTTTACTCCTGTAAGAACACGCGAGGCTTAAGGGCCTGCGCAAGGCGCCAGAAGGGCAGGCGCGCTTGAGTGGTCCCTCAGGGGGGTCGGGAGATTGGCGCGGGGCGACGGATGAGGGCCGTCGCCCCGTACCAATATAGGAGCCAGTTTTGCGGATATGAAACAAAACTTGGCGAGGTGTTTTGCTGGTTGCATTACCGTGCGGCAAAGCCATGGCCGTCATGTCACCACTGCGGCGCCACCCTTTACCTGGGTGCTACCTGAGAATTTCTCAGAAAAGCTTGCGTTATCGCACTGGCTATCCTAAACTTTTCTCAGTATTCGTCTTTTCGCTCGGAAGGTACATAGGGCAGCTATGGCTCGTAGAGGCTTAACTGACGGTGAGACCATTGAGGTCGATTCCGAGCAAGCCATCTATCGTCCTACCAAGCCAGCGGCACGTGGCTGTGTCGAAGACGGCCCTGCTACCCCCGCTGTACCGGCTCGGCGTTTGGCTGCGCGACGCCTGTTGACCGATGACACCACGACTATCCGCCCAAGTTTGCGGGGCTTTGCGTCGCCGGTTGTGACGACTGTCATTCGCACCAAGCATGCCTCGCTGCCGCGCGGACGCAAGCTTCGTGTGGTGGCGGCTCTGGTGCCGGTGGTGGCCGTTGCGGCATTCGCCGGCCTGGTGTTTGTGGTGCCCCAGTCCAGCGGCCAGATCACACAACCTGTTATCGCAGCTATTGCGCACGCGCCATCCGACCCGATCACTCCGGTGGCCGGTGACGATGCGGCCACCCTGACATCGGCTTCGGGTGAAGCCGCTGGCGCGCTGGCAACCGACGAGCAGGTCAAAGCTGCTGCTGCCAAGGTAGCGGCCGAAAAGGCAGCCGCCGAGGCTGGTGCTGCAGCACAAGCAGCCCAAGCACAAGGCAAGCCGGGCATATCGGCCATCGACTGGTCGCAATACAGCCTTGCTGGCACGCCAGTCACGGTTCCAGACGGGCAGTTCATCTATCCGCTCAAGAGTTTCGACATGACATCGGGCTTCGGTTGGCGCACCGTGCCGTACCGCGAATTCCATTCTGGCGTCGATTTGGCGGCACCCTGCGGCACGCCGATTGTTGCGGCGGCCGACGGTGTGGTCACTTATGTGGGCTGGAACAGCGGCCTTGGCAACTACACCGAGATCAGCCACGGCACTCTAAGCACGGGTTACGGTCACCAGACGAGCATCGTCGTGACAGTTGGTCAACAAGTCAAGCAGGGCCAACTCATTGGGTATGTGGGCAGCACTGGCCTATCGACTGGTTGTCATGTGCATTTCCAGGCCCTCAACCCCCAAGGCGGGGTTTTCGACCCAAGGTCGCTCATCCACTGACACCTGGATCACGTCCACTATGATGAATTGTGATCTGCAAGTTTAGGAGTGGCGATGTCGTCGGTTGATGTGGTTGTGGTTGGCGCTGGGTTGTTTGGTTTGACGGTAGCTGATCGTTTGGCACGCGGCCGGGGGTTGCATGTGGCGATTGTTGAGAAGCGTAACCATGTCGGCGGTAATGCATATTCGTCGCTGGATGAGGCAACTGGTATCGAGATTCATCGTTACGGGGCGCATTTGTTCCACACATCAAATGAACGTGTGTGGAGTTATGTAAACCAATTCACTTCATTTACCAACTATGTGCACCGGGTGTATACGGTGCATCGTGGTGTGGTATTTCCACTGCCAGTGAACTTAGGTACGATCAACCAGTTCTTCGGCGCAACCATGGGGCCAGATTCGGCGCGAGCGTTGATTGAGTCTCAGGCGGCTGAGTTGGGCGGCAAAGAGCCGTCCAACTTTGTTGAGAAAGGTATTTCGCTGGTTGGACGGCCGCTGTATGAGGCGTTTTTTATGAATTACACGGCGAAGCAGTGGCAAACGGCACCGGAGGATTTACCGGCGTCGGTTGTATCAAGATTGCCGGTTCGGTACTCGTATGACAACCGGTATTTCAACGACAAATATGAGGGTTTACCTGTGGACGGTTACGGCGCGTGGCTCGAGCGCATGGCTGATGATGATCGTATTGAAGTTCATTTGGGTGAGGACTTTTTCGGTGACGGACCGCTTTCCAAATCAGCGGTGGTCGGGCAGGTCCCGGTTGTCTACACAGGTCCAGTCGATCGCTATTTCGGGTGCGCCAAAGGCGAGTTGGGTTGGCGGACGGTGGCTTTTGCCTATGAGACGTTGCCAACAAGTGATTTTCAAGGCACGTCAGTAATGAATTATGCCGATTTGGATGTTCCATTCACGCGGATCATCGAGTATCGTCATTTTCATCCGGAACGCAGTTATCCCCGCGATGCGACGGTGATTGCACGTGAATTCAGCCATTTCGCCTGCCGAAATGATGAGCCTTATTATCCAGTGAATTCGCCGGTAGATCGGGAGCGTGTTGCGGCATATCGGGAGTCGATCGAGGACGAGCAATCCAAACGTGTGTTTTTCGGGGGGCGCCTAGGCACATATCAGTATCTTGACATGCACGCGGCGATCGCGTCTGCCTTGACGCTGGCAGACGGGCCGCTCACCGCCGCATGCTAAACTATGTTGTCAGATCGATTTGCGCTCGAGAAACCCCTGATGAAAGACAGCAAATGGCTGGTTCCGTCGAAGACACGTTGACCAATCCGGTGCCCGGCAGCCGTGATATGGAAAACCAGGGTGCGCTTGAAGCTGTCTGCGCCGGGGTGGTGTTGCATAATGCCGAGATTGATTTACTTAAGCAAAACCTTGGCGCCATCAGACCGCAGGTGACGCTGATAATTGCCGTCGATAATGGGTCCAATAACCTTGACGAGGTTAGGGCGGCCTTGGCCGAGTGGCCGATTCACTGGGTTGTGAACGACGTCAACCAAGGCTTAGCAAAAGCTCTGAACCAAGTGGTTGACACGGCAGCTGCGCTCGGTTTCGATTGGGTTATTACGCTCGATCAGGACAGTATTTGCGACGCTGATATGGTGGCCGAAATGCGTCCTGCCGTCGCGGACGGGGTACTCATGGTGGCGCCGAGGGTCATTGATCGCGGTTTCATCGGCAAAGACGCGCCTGCTGAGGCACCGACGGATGATTTCGAAGATATTCGCCGGTGCATAACATCAGGGGCGTTGACACGGGTGGACGGCGTCAAAGCTTTGGGTGGGTTCGATGATCGTCTGTTCGTCGACCAGATTGACAATGACATCAGCCTTCGCGGGATTGAGCGTGGTTACCGCATAGTTCGCGCCAACCGGGCATTACTCAATCAACGCTATGGCCAAACCAGCATCAAGCGTCGCGTTTTGTGGCGCACTGTTAGGTATCATCATTATGATGCAGCGCGAATCTATTACCAACAGCGTAATCTCGTTTATGTCTGTCGGCGATTTGGCACGCTCTATGTGCCACACCCAGTGTTTTTCGCGACTCTGCGGCAACCAGCGGCCTTCGCCATCAAGGTCTTTTTTCAGCCAGACCAGCGTCTGCGACGCATCGGCAGTTTCTTTCATGGTTTCTTCGACGGCTTGCGAATGAGCAAGCAATGGCCGGAACTGGTGTCATGACCAATTCACAGTTCACAGTGCTTATGCCCGTCTATCATGGCGATAGAGCGCCATTTGTGCGAGCTGCCTACCGCTCGGCCACCATCTCTCAGCAACTGCCGCCATCCCGCGTCGTGATTGTGATCGACGGGCCGGTCGACAGCGATATCGACCAGTGGGTGGGCGAGGTCGAAGCCAACGATGACGTCACTGTCATCCGCTTGCCGCAGCAGACCGGCTTGGCTAATGCGCTTAATGTCGGCCTGCAGCATGTGTCGACGCCGTTTGTGGCCAGAGTGGACGCTGACGATATCAGTTTGCCGAGACGGTTTGCGGTTCAAATACCCATGCTTGAGGGTGGTCTTGATGTCGTCGGCAGCGCTATCACCGAGTTCACCGACGACCCGAACCATGTCCTGGCCACACGCACTGTGTGGACGCAACCTGGGGCGATCGCCCGGCGGGCGCGGTTAGTTTGCCCGGTACACCACCCCAGCGTCGTCTTTCGCCGGGAGGCGGTGTTACGGGAGGGCGGCTATCCGGCGCTGTCCCGCATGGAGGATTATCTGTTGTGGGCACGGATGATCATGCACGGTGCCAAATTCGGCAATTCGCCGGAGGTGTTGGTGCGTTATCGGGTGGGCAATGGTGCTTATACGCGTCGCGGCGGCAGCGACATGGCGCGTTCCGAAGCCCGATTGCAGCGGGAGTTCTTGGCGATGGGTTTTGTGACGCTTGGGCAGTACCTACGCAACCGGTTGCTTCGCGGTGGTTTTTATCGTCTGATGCCGACGGGTTGGCGCCAGTTTACCTACCGGCAGTGGTTACGTCTGCTCCGTCGCAGTGGGGGTAAATAGGGGAATCTGGCAGAATAGTCGTCATGCACGGAATTATTCTGGCCGGCGGCTCGGGCACTCGGCTGCACCCGATTACCATGGCAACGAGCAAGCAATTGGTGCCCGTCTACGACAAACCGATGGTCTACTATCCATTGGCGACGCTGATTTGGGCAGGTATCGAGGACGTCCTCATTATCACGACGCCCGACGATGCCCCGAACTTTCATCGCTTGCTTGGGGACGGCAGCCAGTTCGGCATCGCCATCAACTACGCGACCCAACCCGAGCCTAAGGGGCTGGCACAAGCGTTCACGATTGGCGCCGACTTCATCGGTGGGGACGAATCAGCGCTGGTGTTGGGCGACAACATTTTCTACGGGCAGGGGCTCGGCCAGACGCTGACGCGTTTCCGGGGCTTGGACGGGGCGGCCGTCTTCGCATACTGGGTCAGTGACCCGCAAGCTTACGGTGTCGTTGAGATTGGGACGGACGGCAAAGCCGTTTCGTTGGAGGAGAAACCAGCGCGGCCGAAATCGCATTACGCCGTGCCGGGGCTGTATTTCTATGACAATGACGTGGTGGCGATTGCCCGCGACCTTAAACCGTCGGCCCGGGGCGAATACGAGATCACCGACGTCAATCGGGAGTACATGCAGCAGGGTCGGCTCGCCGTCGAGGTGCTGCCGCGCGGGGTTGCCTGGCTTGATACGGGTACCTTCGACTCGTTGAATGACGCCAGCGACTTTGTCCGCACCATCCAGGCTCGCCAAGGCCTGCAGGTGGGCTGCCCAGAGGAGGCGGCCTGGCGACGTGGTTTCCTGAGTAGCGATGCGCTGGCCAGCCGGGCCGACTCACTCGCTAAGTCTGGATACGGCGCGTATCTACGGCAGTTGCTTGAAAACTAGCGGCGAGGCTGGCGCCGTCGGGTAGGCTTGAGGGATACTCGGGAAAGGTTCTTGCATGAAGGTGCTTGTCACAGGCGGTGCTGGATTCATCGGCGCAAACTTCGTCCATCAGACGCTAGATGAGCGCCCTGGCACACAGGTCACAGTGCTCGATAAGCTGACCTATGCTGGCAACCCGGCATCGCTGGACGATGTGCGGGACCGCATAACCTTCGTCCAAGGTGATATTGCTGACGCTGACACCGTCGATCCCTTGGTGGCTGAGGCCGATCTGGTGGTGCACTTTGCCGCCGAGTCGCACAATGACAATTCGCTGCTCGACCCGTCGCCTTTCATTCAAACCAATCTTGTTGGCACTTTCACGCTGCTTGAGGCGGTGCGGCGTCACCGTGTGCGTTTTCACCACATCAGCACCGACGAGGTCTATGGCGATCTTGAGTTGGATGATCCATCCAAGTTCACCCCGACCACGCCGTACAACCCGTCCAGCCCGTATTCGTCCAGCAAGGCTGGCAGTGATTTGCTGGTGCGCGCTTGGGTGCGTTCTTTTGGCGTCGAGGCAACCATTTCCAACTGCTCCAATAATTACGGGCCATATCAGCACGTCGAAAAGTTCATTCCGCGCCAGATCACCAATTTGATCGACGGTGTACATCCGAAGCTTTACGGAGCGGGCCAAAATGTGCGCGATTGGATTCACGTGCGCGATCACAACCGAGCAGTGTGGGCGATCATCGACAAAGGACGCGTCGGCGAGACGTATCTGATTGGCGCCGATGGTGAAATGGACAACAAGCATGTTGTTGAGATGATTCTCGAGTTGATGGGCTATTCGCCTGATGATTATGAGCACGTCAATGACCGGCCTGGCCACGATATGCGTTATGCAATCGATTCGTCCAAGCTGCGTGCCGAGACGGGCTGGGCGCCGCAATTCACCAATTTCCATGACGGGTTAGTCGACACTATCGAATGGTACAAACAAAACGAGGCATGGTGGCGTCCGCAGAAGGCTGCCACCGAAGCAAAGTACAGCAAGCAAGGACAGTGACGCATGGCATTGAGCATTGAAATGACGCCCGTCCCCGGGCTGCTGGTAGTGCATCTGGAGGTTCACGGCGACAATCGCGGCTGGTTCAAAGAGAATTGGCAGCGCGCAAAGATGGTTGGTCTGGGTTTGCCGGACTTTGAGCCGGTGCAAAACAATATGTCATTCAATGTCGAGTGCGGCACGACGAGAGGCATTCATGCCGAGCCGTGGGACAAGCTGGTTTCGTCCGCGCATGGTCGCTATTTCGGGGCATGGGTCGATTTGCGTCAAGGCCCGACATATGGCACGGTGTTTACGACAGTGGTGGACGAGTCGGTAGCGGTGTTTGTGCCGCGTGGTGTGGCAAATGCTTACCAAACCTTGGAAGACAATGTTGCGTATTCATATCTGGTGAACGACCATTGGAGTGCCGATAGCCTCGATTCGTACGCGTATGTCAATCTGGCCGACGAAATGCTGAACATAGCTTGGCCAATCCCGCTGAGCAAGGCTGTGATATCGGACAAAGACAGGGCACATCCGCGGCTGGCTGAGGCCAAAGCAGTGTTGCCGCGAAAGACATTGGTATTGGGTGCCAATGGCCAGTTGGGGCGGGCGCTAAGTGCAATTCTGCCCGATGCTGGACGGTTTGATATCGACACTTTAGATTTGACGGATCCAGCTCAGGTGGCGGCGTTTCCGTGGCATGAATATGGTGTGGTCATCAATGCAGCGGGTTGGACGAACGTCGACGGGGCCGAAACGCCTGAGGGACGGGTTGGTGCTTGGAAGGCTAACGCTGCGGTACCGGCGCTTCTGGCACAACTCTCTGTTGAGCATCGCCAGGTGTTGGTACACATTTCCACTGATTACGTCTTTGACGGTACCCATGATCAATGGGTTGAAGACGATGCCATGGCGCCGTTGAGCGTTTACGGCGAGTCAAAGGCAGCCGGTGATGTGGCCGTGTCGGTGGCGCCGAGGCATTATTTGATGCGCACAAGCTGGGTCGTGGGCGATGGCAAGAATTTCATCAAGACCATGGGGGAGCTGGCAGACAAGGGTATTAAGCCGTCTGTCGTGGGCGATCAGATCGGGCGGTTGACGCACACGTCCAACTTGGCGGCAGCCATCAAACATCTGTTGGATGTCCAGGCGCCGTTCGGTACTTACAACTGCACCGATGGCGGCCAGCCGATCAGTTGGGCCGATATCGCCAAAGCGGTGTTCGTGGCGCACGGGCGCAGCGCCGACGACGTGACGTCAGTGACCACCGCTGAATATTACGCCGGCAAGGAAGGCATAGCGCCGCGTCCGCTACATAGTGTCCTGGATCTGAGCAAGCTGGAGGCAACGGGCTACAAGGTGCCGGAGTACCCGGTGGGCGTGATTGAGGTGGCTAGCAAGTGAAAACACTTGTGATTGTGCCAGCGTGGAACGAGGCGGAAGCCATTGGTGCAACGCTGGCTGAAATCACAGCAGCTAATCCGGGCGTTGATGTGGTGGTGGTTGATGACGGTTCGACCGACGGTACGGCGGATATCGCGCAAGCGTCGGGGGCGATAGTACTCAGACTGCCGTTCAATTTGGGGGTTGGCGGAGCCATGCGTACCGGGTACGAATTTGCAAGACGTTATGATTATGATCGAGCTATTCAAGTGGATGCTGATGGCCAGCATGCGGCATCGGAGATTGCCGAGGTTCTCGAGGGGCTAGCGTCGGCTGACATTTGCTTGGGCGCGCGTTTCGCAGGGAAAGGCCAGTATTCGGTTCGCGGTCCAAGGCGTTGGGCGATGGCGATGCTGGCTGGCATTGTGTCACACATGGCCCACACGAGATTAACCGATATCACATCTGGATTTCGCTCAGCTAATCGCAAAGCGATCGAGCAATACTGTCGGCACTACCCGGCTGAATACCTGGGAGATACGGTCGACTCACTTGTGATGGCCATCAGATCAGGTTGCACTGTCACCCAGGTGCCGGTTGAGATGCTTTCACGTAGGGCTGGCCAGGCGTCGCATAACCCATTTCGGTCAACCGTCTTGCTCGGGCGCACAATGTTTGCCTTGCTCGTGGCACTGACGCGTCGACGAGTTGCGGTGGGAGATGGTGACTGATGCGCGCAACCGTCTTTTTCATTGTCATTGCAGTATGTATCATCGTCGGAATTGTGCTTCTGCTGAGGTCCCGTCGGCTGAAGGAGAAATATGCAGCCTTATGGATGGTGGTGGGTCTGCTGTGTATCATCCTGGCTGCGTGGCCTGGTTCACTGAATTGGGCAGCGCATCTGGTAGGCATCCAAGTACCATCAAACCTGTTGTTTGCTTTGGCCATTGTGCTCCTGTTGGCGGTGTGCTTACATCTTTCACTTGAGGTGTCAAGCCAAGAGGACAAAATCAGACGATTGGCGGAGGAGGCGGCAATTGCCCGGCAGAAGTTGGAGAAAATGGACGACGAAGAACAGCGCACAATAGACTCCAATGACTTTGGCAGTGAAAAGGGGCCAAAGCGTGACTGATCACCCAAAGGCACCACAGGACGAGAATGCCGGAAGTGCTGCCGCCCCACCTACAGATGTATATAAAGAGGCGTCACGTCGCGTGGTCGGCCTCAGACTCTTTGGTTGGCTGCTGTTGGTCGTTGCGGCTTTGGGGGCGGTTGTCACGGCGGCAGCCTGGATCGTCTCCTCGCCGACCGGAGCTGGCCCAGATGATGATTTCCATCAGACGAGTATCTGGTGCCCGTCGCCGATCGGTAAGTTTTGTACAATCCTTGGCTATGTGGGTGGAGATAAATCCCAACCGATAGTTGAGGTGCCGGCGGAGATAGAGCAATCGACATGCTACGCGTTTCAACAACCTGAGTCCGCAGCTTGTCTCGTGTCGGGTTCTGATGCGGTTGGTAGCTCGTCGAGGATCAATAATGGAGGTTATCCGGGGCCGTACTACCGTCTTATGCATGTTTTTGTGTCGTATGGACCGTCGGGCGTCGATGAAATGAACCTAATGGTTCGCTCAGCCAATGCTTTGATTGCCGCGATCGTCTTCGGTGTGTTGGCATGGTTGTTGCCATCGGCGATGAGGCGGCTGCTCGTCTATGTAATGGTTGGCTTCAGTGTGCCGCTGGTGATTTACTTCGTGACTTCGATCAACCCATCGGCATGGGTGTTGATCGGTGTGCCGACGACCTGGTTCGCGATGACGGGGCTATTCGCAACACGCATCGATGGGACGAAGCCTTGGCGGAGGCGTGCGCTGGCTACCTTGGCTATTGTGGCCGCAATACTGGCGGCCTGCGCGCGCACGGACGGTGCGACCTACTCTTTTGTGGCGATGTTAGCCGTAGGCGCCGCCCACTTGTCCGAAATGCGACCGACCAGGTGGCGGTCGAACCGTTTAATCATTGTAACGATGGTTGTGGTTGCGGTTATCGGAATCGTGGGTACCTTTGGCGGATCTCAAGCAGCGGGCGCCTTCGGGTTGGATGCCGGTCGTCCGAACCCGGGTGACCTGCGCCTGGCAGCGTATAACGTGATAAACCTGCCAAATCTGCTTTCTGGGTTCTGGACAGGCAACTTGGGCTGGCTGGACGCGCCAATGCAGCCCACCACGACCGTACTTAGCATGGGTGTGGGCGTGGCGCTGATGTTCAGCGGATTGCGGCAGATGAGCTGGACCAAGTCGCTCGCGGCGATTGGTGTTGCCGTGGTGTTGATCGCGGCGCCACTGGTTACTTTGCAGATGAGCGCGTACGAAGTGGGGCAGGGAGTGCAGCCGCGCTATCTGGCGCCACTCATGCTGCTTCTGGCCGCCGTGTTGTTGGGGCGGCGCAGGTCTGATGGTGCGCGTCAACTTACTTTGCTTCAGACGTGGGCGGTTTACCTCTCGCTGGTGTTAGCCCAGTCGTGGGCGTTGCACGAAATCATCCGTCGTTATGTGAGCGGTGACCAAGGGCCTGCGCTGGATCTGAATAAACAAATTGAATGGTGGCGTGCTGGTATCCCATCGCCGATGGCGGTGTGGTTGATTGGCTCCGTCGGGTTTGCGGGCCTCGCGCTTCTTTTCTTTGCCGTGCGCAAGCGCAAGAACCGGGTGGATACGAATGAGCCCGACTGAGAAGTCGGCGACGAGCGAACCGTCAACTGGCCAGGGCGGCTTCATTTCGCCTAGCCGATCCGCTGGCATGTTGGCTGCCAATGTTTGGGGAGCCATTTCGATGGTTGCAGTCACGGCTGTGGCCGCACGAGTGCTGAATGAGTCGGACTACACGCAGTTCTTGGTCTATTGGTCGCTGCTGTTCGGGGTTCTCCAAATCGTAACTGGTGTACAGAATGAATCAGCCCGCGCGACGAGCGAGGTGCTGCTCGTGACCGACGATAGAGCACCTCATTTAGGCACGCGAATAATAGCGATGCCACTAATACTTGCTGGTGTACTTGGCGTAGTGGTGGCAATTTCGGGTCCGCTTTGGGCGCGCCATGTGAGCGTTGGTGTAGTCGTGTTAATGGTAAGCGCGATAGTGGTCGTCAGCTACGGGTGCGAGTTTGCCGTTTTCGGAGTGTTGGCTGGTCGTCACCAGTGGGGTACGCTGGCGTTTTTAAATGCGCTTGGTCCAACTGTACGGATTAGTGGAGTTGTAGCTGTGGCGTTTCTGATACCCACGCTCAAATCGATGCAACTTGCAGCAGTGCTTCCCGAGCTGTTTTGGCTCGCGACCATCTTGGCGTTGTGGCGTGTGCGCAGCGCGACGTTGGCTATCAGTGATGTCCCGCTGAACAAGCTTTTAGCAAATGGCGTACGGGCGATGTTTGCAGCGTCAGCGAGTGCGGTCCTTCTTAACGCGTTTCCCGCGATTGTCCGCTTGGCCTTGGGTGACAACACGGCTGGGCTTGCCAGCTTACTGCTTGGCATCCAGCTCACCAGAGCGCCGTTGATGATGCCGTTGGTTGCCTTTCAGGGTTTGGCCGTGGCTGGTTTCGTGGCCGCTCGCCGCAATCGATTGCGTGCGTTGATGAAGCCTTTTGGCGCTGTCGTGGCGCTCGGTGCGCTGGTTGCAGTTTCCGCCGCGTTGATTGGACCACTCCTCATGCGGTTGCTATTTGGTGCCAATTATGAGCTGCCTGGGATCGTCTTGGGTGGGTTGGCCTTCGCTGCCGTCTCAATCGCCTTGTTGACTCTGAGCGGAACGGCAGCTATCGCGGTAGGAGATCATCGGTCCTTCATGATGGGGTGGATAATCGGAGCGGCGGTGACGGTGGTTCTTTTGTTTGTGGTTCCGATACCTGCTGCGAGTCGTGTGATTATGGCCGTTTTGGTTGGCCCATTGGTCGGTGTGGCAGTACATGTTGCCGCCATTCGACGCTCCGATCACGTGTTGGTTGCCTGACAGCGTTTATGTGGCAAGTCGGAACCGTTCCCAGGTCCGACTGGTAAGCTGTAAGGGCTTTGGCGGGCCAGCATAGGAGGCTAAAAGTGTCAGGAGTCGAACACGCCAATCGTTCGACAACCCGTGTAGACATCCAATGGATGCGAGCGCTGGCAGTCGGCCTGGTTGTGATCTACCACCTAGCGCCTGGTCATCTGGCAGGCGGTTTTGTCGGGGTAGACGTCTTTTTTGTCATTTCAGGTTTCCTGATCACGACCAACCTATTGACTTCGCCACCCAAGCGGGCAAGAGACGTCGTCGCATTTTGGGGTAGACGTGTGCGAAGACTGTTGCCTGCTGCGTTTGCGGTTATCGTTGCCACACTGATTGCCGTGGTGGCATTTGGACCAATGACTGAATGGGCCGTTAGCGCGCGAATGGCCCAAGCAGCAGCGCTTTATGTGGAAAACTGGGCTCTGTACGCCAACTCGGTGAATTACATTGCGTCAACGGCACCGCCGACGCCGTTCCAGCATTACTGGTCGTTGTCTGTTGAGGAACAGTTCTACTTGATCTGGCCGTTGATGATGGCGGCTGCGGTGTTGATCGCGCGTCTTCGCCCATTCCGCCAACGCTTCAGAGTTATCGCCACCGTTGGTGTTGGCTTAGTGCTGTTGGCTTCGGCGTCCTATTCGATCTGGTATACATGGAATGATCCGGCGGCGGCCTATTACGTGACGCCGACTCGTATGTGGGAACTGGCGGCTGGGGGGGCGATAGCTTGCGTGTATCCAAGGTTGAAGCGACGTCTAGATGCCTTTCCTGCTCTTAAGGTCGCGTTGGTGGCAATTGGAGTGGCACTAATTGTTTGGGCCGGTGTCAAGTTCGACGGCAGCTGGTTTCCCGGCTGGGTCGCCTGGATTCCGGTTGGCGGTGCGATGATTGTGATAGCTGCAGGGCCGGCCGACTATCGAATTTCCTTCGATCGGTTCTTGAAGTGGCGTCCGATCCAGGCTCTTGGCGACATGTCGTACTCCATCTATCTGTGGCACTGGCCGCTCATAGTGATTCTTCCTTGGGCGCTCGGACGATCGCTTTCCATGCCCGTGAAGATTGTCTTGCTTGCTGTGATCATTGGAATCTCATGGGTATCCAAGACTTTTATTGAGGATAAGTTTCGTGGTTCCAAGCCTCTTGGCGTGCCGCTTCGGAGAACGTTTATTTTTCTGGTTGTGGGCATGCTCGTCACGGCAGGGCTCGCGCAGTTGGTAATCATTGGCGTACAGGCAATCGGGAAACCCAACCAGCGTCCGGTGATACCAAGCAACGCACAATGCGTTGGTGCCGACGCTCTTTTTGATCCAACGTGCGTCGGTCAGAACCCACATGGTACGCATTTGCTGACGCCCCCCATTCAGGCGGCAAACGATATGACCACAGCAAATTCTGACGGATGCGTCTGGGACTGGAACTATCCCACGAATGTGCCGATCTGTGAGTATGGGTCCACTGATCCAAATGCAACCCCAATCGCATTGTGGGGCAACTCGCACACCTCAATGTATCTAGAGCCCGTCGTGGACATTGCAAAAGCGAACAACCTAGCCGTCCGTACATATTTCGCCTCTGCTTGTTACCCGTCCTTATTGCCATTGGATTTCGTTCCCGGTCCGCAGCAGGACGGGTGCACCAAGTTTACGACGCAGGCTCTTGCTGATATGAAGGCGCACAATGTCAAGGTGGTCGTGATGTCGCAGCGCACTGATCTTAAGTCGTTGGCCGGCGTCCCGGCTGACCAACAAGAACTAGCGCAAGAACAAATGAACACGGATCTCATCAACCTACTTGTGTCGGATGGTATGCGCGTGATCGTGATCCGCGATACGCCGTATTTTCCTGACAATATTGTGGATTGCATCGCTTTGAATTCGCGAGACATATCGGTGTGTGATCAACCTCTTGCCATCAGTCTGCGCGCTGACCCTGTGTTCGACGCCTCCGTTGCGCTAGATGGCGACGATGTTTTCAGTCTCGACCTCACGGACGCACTTTGCGATACGACGACGTGTTACGCAGTCTTGGGTGGAGTGATTGTCTACTACGATTCCGGGCATTTGACGACCACCTTTGCTATGACACTAGAGCCATATATTGCACAGGTGCTGTTGCCGGCTGTTACTGGATAGGCACAGTTGGGTCATCGAAGGCGTATCATTCTTTTTCCAAGGCGTTATACACGGCAGTGCTGATCAGGTTGTATCCGGCTACGGTGGGGTGTATCCCGTCATCTTGATAATCTGCGGGGTCTCCGTTGAGAACTGATTCGAGGTCGATCACCGTCAAACCGAGTTCAGTACCCACCTGGCGGATTTGCGGGCGCAGAGTTGTAGCAAGCGTCGCTTCAAGAGACTCGTCGCCAAGAATTGCGCCGATTGGAGTGAGTACATATACCTTCGGGTGGGAGGGCAGTTTGACAAATGTCTGAACCAGATTGCGATAGTCTGATTCAAACGTTGCTTCAAGTTCGGGCGAGTTGTTGGGCGACTTAGCATCGTTCGTCCCCAGCATTATGAGCACGATGGTGGGTGCTGAGTCGACTGCTTCCTGATAAACCGGTTGCGCGACATACGGAAGGTCACCGCCGGAGTTCACCGTGGCGCCGCTTGCGCCAAAGTTCAAGACCGTGTATTTATCGCCGAGCTTCTGTTGCAGTTGCGCCGGGTAGTTTTCAGTAATTGGCACGCCCAACCCAAAGGTGATGCTATCGCCCACACAAGCAATCCTGGTAAGCAATGGAGTAGCGGATTCGGTGGGCGTTATGTTGTTTATGGAACCGATGCCGCAAGAACTGACAAGTAATACCAAAATACCAAGTATTCCCCCGATCACGCTTCGCATCAGCCGCTTCATTCTCACCGTCCTCCTGGCGCCTACACCGACCGATTGCGACAGGGCGCGTCTCCAACGATCTATGTTACCAGAGCACGGTTATTCGGGTCGACTCGAAATTCTGCGCATATGGAAATCACAGGGTTGGAAGCGTCAGCCAGTTCTTATTGCAGAAGCTGAGTCATCGCAGGCTCAATCACCGGTCTCAGACTTTGGGCGAACTGTGCTGATAGGTGATTATCGTCCATGAAGACGATCACTCCGCCGATGACCGCGGGGCAGACTCCGTCGGTGTTGCAGAGAAGGTTGTTGGCGGCAACGCCTAATATCTTCGGATCCGCGTTGCTCATCGTGATGTCGTAAAGCGGGTCTTGGGAGGTTGAATTTGTTGAATCCCGGTAGTTGCACGCCGACCATTTCTGCGTGTGGGCGGCAATGCAGTCGGGAATATTGATATACGGTGCGGGTGTGTCGCGGATGACTAAGACGTTCACGCCGGCAGCCTTCAGTTCGTCGTAAACGGCCTGCTGTGACGCCGTGACGCTAGCCCAGTGCGTCTTTTCCGCTGGCCCAACAAGTGCATCGCTGCGTTCAGCCGACAGAATAACTAGATCGTATTTACCAGAGATGGCTTCCTGCAATTGCTCGTCACCAAGTGCCGCGCATGCGTCGGTGGCACCAGCTTCCCGGGAGATCTGAATGCCAATGTCGGGAGAGCAGCCAGCCCCTGTCAGAGTGTCACCTACCCAGCCATAATCCTTGGATATGTCGTCCAACACTGGAGCCCACTGCATTGCGTGGGAGTTACCAATCAACAGAATGTGTTTGTCGCCGCTAGTGGCACCAAAGTGGCACCGCTGCACGTCAGTGTATGGCGGCATCGTGTTGCACATGATCCACGGGTTGTTAGCTATGACACTGGGCTGATAGAGCAAAGTCGAGCTGTCTTTTGTGGCACATTCGGGGTTGAGCACCACGCCTGCGCCGATGCACCGTCTGGAGTCTGAGTGATTGCCAAGCTGTTGTTGTCCCATGCTGGCTATTAGTGCCAGCTGCGCTTCTTCGTCCTGCAAACGCAATTCGACGGACCGGACGTCAAGAGAGCACCCCACAACCGTCAGTGAAATCGTCAGACCCATCAGGAATGTGTTGCGCAAGCTCTTGACGAATACCGGACTGAACCGAGGGCCGTCCTCAACGAAACGCTTGGTCAAATACGAAACGATCAAAACGCCGCCGATAATTCCCCATTTCATGGGTGTATCGGCATTGCGCCCCATCACCATCGGCACAAGCACAATGGCTGGCCAATGCCACAGGTAAATGGAGTATGAGATGTCACCGGCTGTTTGGACCGGCCACCAACGCCAGAAGATGTTCGGCGACCACTTGACGTCATCTGCGGCAACCAAAATTGCCAACGCCGCACCTCCAACGGGCAGCAATGCAGTGAAACTGGGGAAGGGCGTGGCAGAGGAGAACCAGAAGGCTGACACCATGATCATGATGACGCCGACCCAAGCCAGCACTGCCCGCAGCCGTGCGGACTGCAGTTGCCATCCGGTATTGGCTGCCACAGCGACAAGACCGCCAGCGGCCAACTCCCACATGCGGGTTGGCGTAATGAAGTAGGCGGCTGTGGGGCTGGAGTGGCTGTACCACACCGAAAAGACGAGCGACGCCAGCGCCAATATACCCAGCCCGACGGGAATCCAGAACTTTCGCTCGGACCTCCGCCGTGTGAGCCAGGCCAGGAACATGATCAGCACTGGCCACACCAGATAGAACTGCTCCTCGACCGAGAGCGACCAGTAGTGCTGAATTGGCGTGTGCGAACTACTGGCTGCAAAGTAGTCGGTCGCCGTTGCTGCGAGTACCCAGTTTTGGCCATACACGGCCGCTCCGATGGTCTGCATCACGATGTTGAGATGCATAGTTCGCGGTGCCCAGACGAACGACACGATTAGCGCGATGAGAAGAACCAGGCAAGCCGCTGGCAGCAGACGGCGGATCCGACGCGCCCAAAAACTCAAGAGATCGCGAGGTGCCTGCGGCGGCCGCCTAATCAGGCCTGAAGTTATCAGAAAACCCGAGATCACGAAGAAGACGTCGACCCCGACATATCCACCAGCTAGCGGGTATGGCCAGAAGTGGTTTACCAGCACTAGGGTGACGGCGATCGCGCGCAAGCCTTGCACATCATATCGCAGCGCCCGCTCAGCCATCACTCTCCATCTCGGGGTGTTTAGAGCGTCACCGACACGACGCCGCAGCTATCTTACTACAGCCGTTGCGCTTCAAAAGTGAAGCCGAGTGGACTAAACTACCTGCGGACATCATGTCTGGTGAGAGTGTGCGCCAAGCGGAATAGAGACGAGGTCTTTTGGGCCATGAGTGACGAGAAATCTCCTTGGCACGCCACCACGGCTCCGTCGCTGTCGCCGACCCCACCGCGCCCTCCCACGCCGCCGCAGCCCCAGACAATGGGTTCTTTGCCATCTACGCCGTCAAGGGCTGAACCAACGACCGACGAACTTTGGCTTCGCGGCGCCGACCGGCAAACCGCACAGCGTGGGTGGGACACATCGAAGCATCCTGTCGTGCTTGATGCACCAGCGACGACCCAGGCACCTGCTGTCCCGTTGCCATTCGATGTCTTTAGACCGACAAAAACCGAACCAGCGTCCACCTGGTCACAATCCGATTGGGATTGGCCGTCGGTTCCTTGGGAGGAGCCTGGTGCCGATGGCATGGGCGGTGGACTAACAGCAGACGGTCAGCCAGCAGAGGACGCTGTGGCTGATAAGGTTACTGAAACACTCCCAGCAGCGGCACAGCCTCCGCGAAAGGCTCTCACAGCGGTCATTGTGGCATTCTTATTGCTGGCGGTTGTGGCTGGCGGCTCATATTTTGCAGTTAGGACGGGAAAGGTCGCCAACCCGTTCAACCCCATTCCTACCCAAACGCCCGTCAACGACGGCAGTATTCTCACAAGGACTGTGCAAGAAGGTAGTTGTTTCGAGTTGTCGAAAACCGCGGATGCCAATTACGCCAGTATCTGGGTAGTCGATTGCACCCAGCCACATGACGCAGAAGTGTTCTTCAATCAGGCGATGGTCAACCTGTCTTACCCCACCGCGGCCGACTGGGATGCATTGGAGGCCGACGATTGCGGGCCAGTGTTTCAGTCCTATGTGGGCACAGACATGGTGGTGAGCCGGTTGAAGACGCAATACATCAAGCCGACATCAGACGCCTGGGACGCCGGGAACAAGCAACTCATATGTTTCGCTGTGGATCCTGATGGTGATCGGCAGACCAGTGTGGCCAATAGCCACGAGTAATTGAGGAGCGACCTAATGTCGAATGAGGTAAGACACACTTTCGTTGTACTTGCTTACAAGGAGTCCGCCTATTTGGAAGAATGCATAAAGAGCGTCCTTAACCAGAAGTACCCAAGTTTGGTCGTGATTGGCACATCCACGCCAAATGAGCATATTTTTGGCTTGGCCAAAAAATACGGTCTTGAAGTGATGGTTAACAAGAACTCGAAGGGTATCGGCTACGATTACGATTTCGCCGCGAGTTGTGGGGAGACGGAACTCGTTACGATTGCGCACCAAGACGATTTCTACGACTACCAGTACTCTGCCAGAATCGTGTCTGCGTACGCTGACAGCAAAGATCCGCTGATGGTGTTTCCAGGATATTACGTTATCAAGGATGGCAGAAGGCGCTATATGGACCTGAACTTCGTGGTCAAGGGCATCATGCTATTTCCGCTTCGATTCCGAGCACTGAGGGGCACGCGTTTCTTCAAACGGTTATCGTTGAGGTTCGGCGATCCGATCTGCTGTCCGGCGGTGGCATATGTAACCGCCAGACTTCAAATGCCCCTGTTTGCCTGTGACGACCTTTCTTGCAGCGTTGACTGGTGGGCTTATGAAAAGATGACACGGATGCCGGGGGAGTTTGTCTATCTTAAGGATCGTCTCATGGGGCATCGCCTTCACGGCGACACCACGACTGCCAAAACGATCGGGGAAGACCGGCGAACGATTGAGGATGTTTACATCCTCGAAAGATTCTGGCCGAAGTGGATTGCGCGGTTGATCGCGAGGCCATACAAACTGAGCGAGCGCGCGAACAGGCTGGACTAGCCGCCAAAGCTTGCGTCGCTATGCTGCAACCGGTCACAGTGTCGTGTCTTCTGGTTCAGTTCCGGTCCAGCTGTAGACTGTTCAAGAAGGAGGCGAGTATGGCGAAGCGAGTGCTGGTTACTGGAGCTGGTGGCTTCATAGGCCGTCCTGTCGTAACGCAGTTGCTGGACAAAGGCTTCGATGTCACTGCAAGCGATCGGGCGGTGGATGATTTGGATTCGCGTGCGACTTGTGTCAGTGACGATATCTTTGCCGCGAAAGACGGCATTTTTGAGCGCCTCGGCAGTCCAGATACGCTGATTCACCTGGCGTGGCAGGATGGTTTTGTACACAATTCGCCCACCCACATGCTGAGGCTGTCCGACCACGTTCGTTTTCTGCACGCGATGGTTGACGGCGGCTGTCGGAACGTCGCCGTAATGGGTTCAATGCACGAGGTTGGCTATTGGGTTGGAGCCATAGACGAAAACACGCCGTGCAACCCGATGAGTCAATATGGGGTCGCGAAGAACTCTCTAAGGCAGTCGCTCATGCTTGACGCCGGCCGAGAGCAGCTTAATCTTCTCTGGCTGCGCGCCTATTACATTGTCAGCAAAGACGACAGAGGTTCATCCATTTTTGCCAAGCTACTCCAAGCCGCTGCAAAAGGCGACACGACGTTTCCGTTTACCTCTGGCGAGAACCAATACGACTTCATTGAACTTGAGGAGCTTGCCACCCAAATCGTCACTTGCGCCACTCAGACACGGGTCACAGGCATCATAAATACCTGCTCAGGCAAGCCAGTGTCACTCGGCGCGCGAGTTGAGCAGTTCATTGCGGATAACCATCTGAATATCAAGCTCGAATATGGGGTATTTCCTGATCGTCCTTATGACTCGCCATTGGTCTATGGCGACACTACCAAGATTGACGCCATCATGGCGGCGAATATCGATTCCGATACTAGACCGTGACTCACAGCGCAACTGACGAAGGGAGTTCTGCCGTGCGATCAATGACGAAGCCCACTCCAACTATCGCTGTGATAGTTCCTTGCTACAACGAGGAGATTGCGGTTGGCAAGGTTGTGGCTGACATCAAGGCGGCCGTACCGGAGGCCGATGTCTACGTCTACGACAACAACAGTTCGGATCGCACGATCGAGGTTGCCACGAAAGCTGGTGCAATAGTTAGATCAGAACCACATAAAGGCAAAGGGAATGTTGTTCGTCGAGCTTTTGCGGATGTCGAAGCCGACATATATGTATTGATCGACGGCGACGACACATACGACGCCAATGCTCTTCCATTGATGATCGATACCGCTGTTAGTCAGCATCTTGATCACGTCTTGGGTGTGCGTACGCCTGATACAACGTCGTCAGCCTACCGGCCAGGTCACGAGACGGGTAACAAGATGTTCAATCGTATCGTGAAGCTACTGTTCAACGGTGCGGTCAGCGATATGCTTAGCGGGTACCGAGTTATGTCCAGGCGCTTTGTCAAGTCGTTTCCGGCAGTGTCGCGGGAGTTCGAAATTGAAACCGAACTTACAATCCACTGCATGAGCCTAAGGGTGCCGAGTGCTGAGGTGCCGGTGGGGTTCAAAGATCGCCCGGCCGGAAGTGAAAGCAAACTGCGGACATATCACGATGGATTTCGGATACTGCGGCTGCTCGGCATGCTCGTGCAATATGAACGACCCCTCTTCTTTTACGGCGTCCTGGCCGCAATCTTTGCTCTGGTGGCGGTTGTGCTCGGTCTACCGGTGTTGTGGCAGTTTGCTACTACTGGACTAGTCCCACGGCTTCCCACGGCAGTTCTGTCTGCGTCGTTGATGATAATAGCTATGTTGACGCTTGTCGTAGGGCTCATCTTGAACGCCTTAATCATGACGCGAAACGAGGCCGCACGGCTCTTTTACCTGAGCTACGAACCAATCAACAGCAGGATGGCAAACTGACGTTAGCGAAGGCGCTGGCAGGGGACTTCCCAAATCACCTCACCGGAGTTAGCTGGAGCCGAGCCGACTGGAACCCACCCCGATGGGATGACCGCAGCCGTGACTGCGTCCGCGCCCGTTGCGCATTCGGCACGAGCTGAGGCGACGAAATCGGTCCATTCTGGTCCATCAATCCGGAAGTCATTTTTCGTGGTGAAGCTGAAGCTTTGGATTATCAGCAAAGCCGCCACAACAAACCATGCCAAGACGTTGTCGAGACGACGCGCGAGAATGAGTTGATCAAGTGCAACTATCCATACAATCAAAAGGCAAAATGCCGCACCCATGCCCCACCGTATTAGGTAAACGGGTGGTCCACCGGAGTTGCGTCCCACATAGACTGCGAAAAACCACAGTATGACGCCAGTCACTCCGCTGTACACCATCGCGAGGCGTTCCCGATTTGCTGCCCGTGCAAGCGCGATCAGAACTGGAACTAGAGAAATTGCGGCTAGCAAAGCTAACCCATAATACCCAAATAGCATGGCAAGTGATTGGAGAAAGCTCTGGGATGACGTCACTGTTCCACCAAAGGCATTTAGGAAGAAGCCTCGTACAACTTGATGGAAATCCTGTGGGTCGGTGGAATATATGGCGTGGGAGCTGAATAGAAAAGCAACACCTTGGGCAGCACAACTGACAATTAGGGCGGCGTTGACGAGGCGTTGGGCGCGGTTTTTGCTGCGGACGATGGACCAAAAGGCGAGAGGCGCGAAGAATGCTATTTGGATCTCTGAGAGTCCTAAGAAAAGTGTGTAGACCACGAGCACGGCAGCCGTTCGACGAGTGGTGGGGCGAGTGAAGATTATCCAAAAGATCCCATACAAAGCCCACCAATGTAGGTTACAGAGGGTTCCCAGGGGTTCGACTGCGGCAAGCGGAAGTAATGCGGGTACTAAAGCGATCGCTACAAGCGCGGGGTATGACGTCACTAGCGATCTGGCGCTGTAGAACGACACAGATCCGATGGCACCGACAACAATGCACGCGGCGGCTGTGGTTGCGAGCCCCCAGTAATACACCGGGGTGAGTGCGACAAAGCCTGATGCTATTCTGGGTATGAACTGTAAATAGCCCTCATACGGCTGGAAGATTGCCAAGGGCCCGTGGCCCGAAAACCACCCGGCAAGAAAAACGGCGCTGTCCTCGGCATATAGGCGGCCTCGCTCAATTGGGCGCACACGCATCCAACAGATAAGACTGTCCAACACGAAGAACAGCGCAGCAGCCGCAACGGGTTTTGAGCGGAACCATAGAACCGCGCGTATCATATATCGCATGTCGCCTGGCCTTTTGACCTTTCTCGTGTCGGCCCCCCTATGTCACCCAAACTTTCGGCGCACCTCTGCGCCGTAGAGCACCATAAGAAGCCAGCTCGGTAGCCATCGATACAGAAGCCACTGCAGCGTTCGACGAGCCGGCGGTAAGGTGTCTGTTTGCCACGGTGTCATATTGATATATTTCGCCCAGAGTTGGCGATTCGGATGTTCATTTCCGCGTTCCCATGGCTTACCAGTGATACCGAAACTAGAATGGATTATTCGAGGGCAATAGTAGCTTTCCATAATTAGGTCGTAGGAATAGAAGTTCTTGTCTGTCAACCTGTCAGCGGCGAGAAGGCGTTTCAAATCGTAGCCGTAATAGGCGCTCGAGAAGTTGAACTCGGGGCCGATCAGCTTGATGTCATCTTCGAAGAAGCAGTTAATAAAGTCTTGGTCAACGATCTGGTAGTCATGTTTCGCTGCTAGCGAAGCCCTGACAGTCTCAGCCATTCCGGTAGCGCGCCACTTGGTTAAGTCCACTAACATGACGCCACAGTTAAAATAGCCGCTTGTCGGGTGAAGCCCGATCTTTTGTCCTCGTGAGCTTGGGAGGCAATCTAGCGAGAGAGCCATCATTTTGCCGTCAAAATTCAGATCGACCAGCTCGTCCAACGCTCCGCAAACAATCGTTTGGGGGTTCAAGTACAGCACGCGGTCTGCGTCAAGGGACTCGAACGCGAGTAGCTTGAACCAGGTGATGTTGAGTCCGCGCCACCGGGTAACGCCGAGATGGTCGAGTTCATCCTCGTACCCGCGTGCGTTTAGAAACTTGATTGAACCATTCGGAAAACGGTCGACGACCTGTCTGAGTCTGGCCTCAGAGTCTTGACCAAGCAAACTCAGATAGGTTATGCAAACATCAATACCAGGATTGTTTGTGAGCAGTGAACAGATCGACGCGGCGGCGGCGGCAGCGTAGTTGTCGTCGCTTTGATAGAGCACGTTGAGGGTTTGGCTAGTCAAAGTGTCGGCTCCCGAATGCTCGCGAAGTACACCGCAGCAAAGAGAGCGGCTTCAAGCACATTGACAAGAACCTAGACATATACGCTACCCATAATAGCAAACATCCGTATCAGCACGATGGAAAGTGGGATTGCCGCGACGAGTGCGACGGCATAGGCAATTACTTGGCACTTGAGTGCCCGCATCACCGGTCACGATCCTGTCGGGCGGCTGTGTGAGCGGCCTCACATTAGGTGCGTTGTCAACCATCCATGATTATTCCGCCGCAAGCGCGCTTGATGCGACATGGATTACGGAGATGCTTCGGATAGCTTGCTGCTAGATGTCAAAAGTGGTCCTCACGCCTACAACCCTACGTATCCGGGTCAGTGGGTGGATGCAGGATTTAGTGAGGTTGGCAGTCTGCCGTTGGTGTTGCGTAGCTGGGATACACTTGGGTGTACACGTATCGAGATTCTGGAGCCAAAAGCATGTACAACAACATTCCGGCGTCGGTCTTCTTTGTTGTCGCATGTTTGGTTGCCATCTCGGGGTTGTATTTCATTCCAAAATCGCCGAAAAAGCTGTCTGGCATATCATGGCTCGTGACAAGTGTTTTGGCACTAACATGCTGGCACGCGACGGTTGCCGGATTGATAAACTTTGTTCACATTCCCGTTAATATTGTGTCGATTGGCCTCGGTGACGTGGTGGTGGGCGCTGTATTGTGGGCCGTTATTTGGCGTCGTCGTGAGCGCCAGCGTTATGAATGGCGTGTCGCTGATGCCGTTGTTGCGGTAGGTCTGGTCGTGTTCACGGGCGTTTTCTTCGCGCTTCGTACCAACGGCACCAGATTCGATATCCACTACACAACGATTGACCCCGCAGCATGGTTGTTAAATGCGGTGGATGTTGTGAAGACTCAAACTGTACAGGGCATGTACTATCAGGAGCTGACCAATGGGTTGTTCATTCAAGCTCTCAGTCCTTTGACAACGCCGGACTATTTCTACAAGATCTTCGTGTTCAGTGGCGGCTTATTTTTGGCAATAGCTGGCCTGGCGTTCTATGCGGCCATACGACGTCACCTGAACACCAAAGCGATGTCTGTCGTCGGTGTCGGTGTGACGTTCTTGTACCTGTGCGGTTACCCGCTGTATGCCACGCTTTGGGGGTTTGTGTGGCTCAGCATGGGAGTGATCCTGATAACGCACCTTACGTTCCTGGCTGATTCCCTTATGGCCGACGAGCTTAACAAATGGGCGGCGGTCGCGTTATTGATGTCCGGCTGCCTGGGTTTGATCATTTGTTATGCCATGTTCGCACCGGTGGTATTCATCGCTGTTGCTGTTGTCATCCTTTGGAAGTATAAGGGTGAGCATGTGCTGTCGAGGGACTCGTTGACCATCGGACTTATCGTGTTCGTGGTGCCTGTGGTCATTGGACTTGCATACATGTTCGGCGGTGTGTTCACGGACGGCACGACCGTCGGTAGTGCGCTTTCTACGGAAGGTGCAAGCTATCGCGATCTGTTCTCGAACTTCGTGCCGTTTGTGCCGGTGGCCGTCTTTGGGGCGTATAAGCTTGTGCGGGCACGGCAGATAAGTCTGCAGCTTATACTTCTTCCAGTATTGCTCGTCTTCATGGCTGGCATATTTGGCTTGGGGATGCTTGGCAAGGCGTCATCGTATTACTTTTACAAGAACTACAATGTGCTTTGGCTCGTGGTGGTTTTCCTGCTTGTTATTGGCATTTCAAAGATAGCAAATCGCGAGACAGTGTTGCTTCTTGGCATGTACGGAATCACATGGGCCCTGGTTCTTGGATTGTCGGCTAGCGGTTTTGAGCATCAGATTCAGGCGCGCAATACGCTATTCGACCCTGTGGCCAAGTCGACGGACATGAACGATATCTTTAGCACGAATCGTTGGGATCTCAAGCAGCCAGGCGGGCTGAATCCGGGGCAGATGGATCTTTACCACTACGTTTACAACAACTACGTTAAGGAAGGCGTTCCTACCATACCAATTGTTTGCTACTGGGAAAATGCCTACTGGTACCAGGCTGTCAGTAGCCAGCGCGCGGACAATTGGAGCTATGCAACTTTCAATGATCCCAACTGGATTGTGAATATGGTCAAGCAGTCGCCGTCCCTATATGTTGTAGTACTTACAGATTCCGGGAGTCAGGCATACCAAGAGAATCGTGGGTACTTCGATTCGCTGCCACACATTTACACCAATGATGTCGGTTTCGTCGCTCAACTGCACTAGGCTGCACTTATAGGAGGGCTTAAGTTGTCGAAGATCTCGTTCGTGATACCCGTGTACAACGCTGAAAATACAATCAGACGGTGTCTGGATAGCATCCTGCAGCAGGACTACGCGCCCATCGAAATTGTTGCGATGAACGATGGTTCGGCTGACGGTTCGCTTGAGATCTTGCGCGAGTACGAGCGTCTTTATGACAATATGGTGGTAGTCGATTCGCCGAACCAAGGCGTGGCGCCAACACGCAACAAAGGCATCCAAATCGCCACCGGCGATTATCTCGCGTTCGTTGATTGTGACGATTACATTGATAAGGACTTTGCAAGCACTTACATGGCGCAAATGTCACAGCGCCATGACATCGTCATCGGAGGGTGGCGTCGGCGGTACGAGACTGGGAAGTTGATGTTCGAGCGTGCGTTAGGTGGGTCGGAGTGGGAAAGCTACATCAATGTGTACACCTGGTCGAAGCTGTACAGGCGCGACTTCCTAGTCAAGAATAACGTGGAGTTTTTGGACTACGGTATTGGTGAGGACATGTACTTCGCCTTTACGGCAAGGGCGCGACATGCCCGGATGAAGGTGATTGACTATGTTGGGTACACCTGGACAGACAACGAGGAAAGCGTATCAAATACGGCGCACAAAGGGTTAAAAAAGGACCTCGACGTGCTTTACCTTCTCGACAAGATCAATTCGTTGTTCAACGTCAAGCCAGAACTGTTGAAGTATTACTATCGGCGGTTTCTCGTGTGGTGGTTGCTGTACTCCGGCAAGCAGGCGTCGCCACAAGAGTTCATTGTTGAGCATGACAGAGTTATGCGCTGGATCGACGCCAACCATGTGAAGTCTTCGCTGACGCCATTCAGTCCAATGCTGCGGGGCGAAAGGCTATTCGAGCGGCTGTCGGTCTTCACGTTTGGGTTCATGGCGCGGTTACATCTTTTGAGACTGTTCGCGTCGGTCTATTGCCGAGGCAGGGACACGATATGAAACGAAACAATCGGCGGTCTCGCGTGCTGTTTTACGCGCATTACAACAAACTTCACCACCTAGAAGACTATGTGGTGTATCAGCTGCAGCGGATACGGCCGATTTTCGACAAGGTGGTGTTCATTTCTAACACGCCGATTTCCACTATGGACCAAGCGCGGCTCGCTGAGTTCACTGACAGGCTGATACAGCGGCAAAATGTCGGCTTCGACTTTGCCGCATGGCGGGACGGCATGAACGACTTCGGCTGGGACGAGCTGGCGCAGTGTGACCAGGTCACGGTTATGAACGACACCTGCTTTGGCCCGTTATTCGATTTTGGTCAGGTTTATGACAAAATGCAGGCCAAAGACGTCGACTTTTGGGGTATGACGTCGAACATTGCGCTGACGGATCTGCTGGTTGATAGCAGTGGGAAGGTGATATTCGCCCCGGCCCACATCCAGAGCTATTACATGACGTTTAACTCGTCCGTCGTGTCGTCTCCAGTGTTCCGGGCATTTTGGTCGGGTATCAAAGACTTCACCGATGTGTTGGATGTCATCACCAACTATGAAATCAGACTGACGGAACTGTTGGCGGCCAACGGTTTCACCTATGACTCGTATTATGACGCAGTCAAGTATTGGGGCGTGGACGAACTCGATCATACGGAGGTTGACATTAGCGCCTGGTCAACAGGGGACATGTCGAAGTACAACCCTGGCTTCACCTGCAACCGTCCGCTGTGGTTGCTGCAGACCGTCAACCACTACCCGTTCATCAAAACCAAAGCCGTTCGCCTTGTGCCCGCACAACTCGAAAGCCTTCGAGATTTCATCACGGCTAACACGGACTATCCTGTGCAACTGATCGACGGCTACATCGGCGCACGTTATTATGACCTTTGGAAGGAGAAGGACGATGACACACAGTTCCTTCTTCATTCCAGGGCATTTCGGTTGGGTCATTTCTTGCTAACGCCATTGCGTTTTGCGAAGCGTCATTTGCATCGAGAGAACCCAGACGTTTTGGTTCAAACCAGGTAATGAAAGGTTGGCCTTTGCGCTATCCGAGTATTCCGTTTTGCCGGAAAATGCGCAGCAGATAATCGTTTTCTATCACCTTGGCAGCGGCGATCGAACGTCGGCTTGACGCATAAATAGGCAGTCGTACCAAGCCGTGGAGCATGGAGACGGCAAATCGTGCGGCGCTGAGCGCGCCATTGTCTTTGGCGATGTTCATCAGAAGTTTGGCGGTACCGTAGGCAATTCGATGAGCGCTGCGGCGCATCACCGGTGCGGGGGTGTTCTTGAACGCCGCGGCGGGCAGGTTGCGTCCGACCATCTTTAGGCCATAGGTTGAACCCCGCTTCTTGGTCGTCACAGAACCCATGTGATACGCCACTGCGGATGGCACAAACCAGGCGTCCCACCCGCATACCAAGGCACGATAACTGACGTCGATATCCTCGTAATACATGAAAAAACGCTCGTCGAAAAAGCCGTGGCGCTGGTCCGGGATGACCTCGATCATCGCGCGTGAATACATACAAGCTGCAGCATTGACACCGAAAACCTTGCGTGGGTAATAAGAACTTAGTGGCAACACTTGGCGACCGTGACCGTATTGCTGAGCGTGGAGGTTCGGGTTGACGAAAATGTGCATGGAGTCAATAACATCATGGTTGAAATAGTCCAGCGTCAAACCTTGTAACGAACCGACATTTGGGCGCCGATCGGCAAACCGCACAAGGGTGGACGCCCAAGTCGTGTCGAGCGTCACATCCGAATTGATCAACGCGACATGGCTGACGTCTGGGTCCCGCAATGCCTGGTGAATCAAAATGTTGTTGCCGCGGGCAAAGCCGGTGTTGATGCGCGACCACGTCACCCGCACGCTCGGGTAATTAGCCATGATCGCACGGGTCTCATCGGTCGAAGCATTGTCGATCATGTAGATATCGAACGGCACACCCGTTTGAGCGAGCAGCGAATCCAGGCAGACGGGCAGGATGTCGGCGTTGTTCCAGGTAACAACGCAGAAGGCGACTTTAGCTGTCATTCGCTGTCCTCACCCGCGCTTGCGGTGGTTCCAACCGGAGCTTTAAGCGTCATACGCTGAGGACCCCACACCACGGCGAAACCTCGCTCAGGTGGCACTACAACTCGCCCTGTTATTGAACCTTCCCCCAGCAGGTCGAGATCGTCCCGCTTGGCGGCGACTACCAAGGGCAATACCGACGCGGCGTCGCGCACCATGCCGACAGGCCAAGTGAAGCTCTTGTCATCGATGTTGTCAGTTCGCCTGATGGCGGCGACGTTAGGGTTTCGTGCATCCAGCGCCTCCAGGTCGAGAACGTCGTCCGACCCCATGAGAAGTGGAGTCACGACGCCAGCCTGAGGCAGTGTCAGCGCACCGACCAGGTCGTCAAGCCAGGTAGCATCAGCGGGCTGATACGGCTTAAGCAGTACGACGACGGCCTCGGCGTCGTCTGGCACCTCGCCGAGATCCAACCCGCCAGGTTGCGCCAACCATATGGGGCGGCAAATCGGAGATACCGCTGAGGCCTGGAGTGCACCAACCTGGCCGGCCGCCGCCCCGGCACACACCACCGCTACCCGGGCCGCCCAGCGGGGTTTGACGCGGTGCCAACTGGGGTCCGTGGGCAAGCCGACGATTCCGTCACTGACTACGCCGACGCGGCCCAAATACTCACCAAGCGCCCGGCGTCCGGCGTCTATGGCATAGGTTTTGTTGCCAATCTTGTGAGCCGTCGAGGCGACGGCCTCCCGCCAGTGGTAAAGCACCAGCGGTATGTGGCAAACATTCAATATGCGCCCCAGGCTGTGGATTCGAAGCACCAGGTCATAATCCTGCGCCCCGTCGAACTCTGGTTTGAGATAACCCGCCTCTTCAACCAGGCAACGTCGAATGACCGACAGGTGGTTGGTGTAGTTACAGTGCAATAGCATATGGGGCGCCCAGTCGGGTTTGAACGATGGGCCTTTGCGGCGCAGGCCGTCTTCGGTCAGTAAGTCCTCATCCGAATAGAAGACGTCGATGGTGGGGTCATCGGCCACCCGGCACGCCACTTCATTGAGCGCGTTGGCGGCCAGAATGTCGTCATGATCGACGAACACGACGTAGGGGGCTCGGGCTTCAGCTAGCGCGGCGTTCGTGTTGGCCGAGATGCCTTCGTTGCGGCCCAGACGCAGGTAGTGCAGCCGTCCGTCCAGCTTGGCTCGCCGCTCGATGGCCTCTGCTCGCTCGGGGTCAGTCGATGCATCGGCCAGAATTGCCTCAAAATGCGGATATGACTGGTTGATGAGCGAATCGACCAGCGGCGCCAGATAACGCTCCGGCGTGTTGAACATCGGGATGACGACGCTGAACAGCGGTTCCGATCGATCATCGTTTAGTGGCGGACGCCACAGATTGGGCTCAGTCCGCATCACATAATGCTTGTAACCCCGCCGCGCGGCCGATATCCACGAGCCAGGTATCAGACGGCGGACGAAGCGTCCCCGCGCGGAGTCGGTTGGAAAAAGACGCTTGGCAAAGGCCAACAAACGCCGCATCGTCACGTCCTCCCGATAAGTACTATCTGCTTCTCGCCATTCCGCCAGCCACTCTACCGCCAGCTGTGCCAGCTTCCACCGTGGATAATGGAGGCATGAGTCGATCTGATTATCTGGCAACCCCGGCACAACTCGGCGACGCCCAAGTCCTTGACGTACGTTGGCAGTTGAACGAGCCACCCGGCGCCGGACGGGCCGCCTATCTGGCTGGGCATATCCCAGGGGCGTTGTTCCTCAGCCTTGAGGACGTGCTGACTCAACCCAGCGCCGACAAGACGCTTGGTCGTCACCCCATGCCAACCGCCGAACATTTGAGCGCCGGACTAAGCCAACTGGGCGTGGACCCGGGCCGCTCGATCATCGTCTACGACGAGCCTGGCACGTCGGCCGCTGCTCGCGCCTGGTGGGTGCTGCGTTGGGCGGGGTTGCCTGTCCGCGTCTTGGACGGTGGGTGGCCCGGCTGGCAGGCCTCCGGCGGCCAGCCCGAAACGGGCGCCCGCACCGCCCCTCCGACAAGCGTGAAACTCGCCACCGGTCACATGCCCACGATCTACGCCGACGCTATCGGAACCTGGCCCGGTAGCCTGATCGATGTACGCGCTGCCGAGCGCTATCGCGGTGAGGTCGAACCGATCGACGCCAAGGCCGGCCACATCCCAGGTGCGATCAATCGTCCCGTCGGAGCGCTTTGGGACGCCAAAGGTGCTATGCCCGACGATGAGATGCTGAAGTCCTACTTCGGCGATCTGAAGGACCCCTTGGCGCTCTATTGCGGGTCGGGTGTCTCGGCTTGTCAAGGAATACTGGCCTTGGCCGTCATTGGAGTCGAAGCCACGCTGTACCCACCGAGTTGGTCGGGTTGGTCGGCTGACCCGCACCACGGCGTTGCGACCGGCTAAACCGGTTGGGCCGGTCAACCCGGGTGTTGTCAGGCCAGCCTTTGTGTGGTGCGGTGGCCTAGCTCACGCACGCCTCATGTAAGCGCGTAGTACACTGTCGAAACAGGAGGAAACCATGGCTGGTGCGTCCAATCACCCAGTGGTACTCGTCGTCGACGATGACGTGGCACTGGCGGAGATGTTGCAGATCGTCCTGCGCCAGGAAGGTTTTGAGACCGTCTGGTGCGGACGCGGTGACAGGGCAGTCGAGGCGTTTCGTCGTCATCGCCCTGACGTGGTGTTGCTCGACATAATGCTGCCCGGTGGCGACGGTGTCGAGGTCTGTCGCACGATCCGGGCTGAGTCTGGCGTCCCCATCGTCATGTTGACGGCACGAAGCGACACCCAGGACGTCGTCAGGGGCTTGGAGGCCGGTGCCGATGACTATGTTTCAAAGCCGTTCAAGGTGCAAGAACTGGTGGCTCGCCTACGCACACGTCTGCGCCGCCTGGAAGCCGATGTCCCAGGCGCGGCCATCGTCATCAACGACATCACCATCAACCCCGCCACCCACAAGGTGACCCGCGGTGGCCAAGAGGTGTTGCTGACGCCACTGGAGTTCGATCTGTTAATGGCTTTGGCAACGCATCCGCGACAGGTGATGACTCGTCAGAAGCTGATGGAGGATGTCTGGGGTTACCACCATTCGGGCGACACCAAGCTGATCAACGTGCATATCCAGCGGCTGCGTTCGAAGATCGAGAAGGACCCAGAACGTCCCGAGATCGTCATAACCGTGCGAGGTGTCGGCTACCGGGTGGAAGACAATGCCAGTAGCTGACGGCGCGGCACGTCGTTTGGCGCTGCCTCGGCGCATCTGGCGATCGTCCATTGCGTTGCGCGTCATAGCGACGACCCTGGTCGCGGCGTTGGTGATTCTGGCCGCCAGCGCTTGGTTGATCCTTGTGCAAGCGTCGCGGGGCATTCTGGCCGGCAAGCAGGTGAGCGTGTCGGCCGAGGCGTCAACCGCGTTGAGCCGCATGCAACTTTCGCTCGCCGATACGGACCTGTCTGTGGCCTCCCTGAACGAGCGGCTGAACCAGTTGGTTGTGCAGGCGACGGCCTCGTCGCAGCAGTTCCAAGTGATGATCGAAACGCCGGTCACCGGGTTCATCTCGAGCGGCTTGTCGGCTGATTCGGTGCCGCCCGCCCTGGCTGACAAACTGGTCGGGTCCAACTATCTATGGGTAGCGCCGACACTGGTGACCTACCGCGACGGCACGCCATCGGTGCCAGGGTTGGCCGTCGGTGGCAATCTTCGGGTGCCATCAGGCGACTTGTACCCGGTCTATTTCCTGTTCCCGTTGACACAAGAAGCCAACACGCTGGCCGTCCTCCAGCGTGCCGTCTGGTCGTCTATGGCTGTGCTGTCGGTGGCGCTGGTGCTGATCGCCTACCTTGTCGCGCGACAGATTAGCCGACCGGTCAGGCAGGCTTCGGCGGTTGCACAACGCATCGCGGCCGGCGATTTCGAACAGCGTTTGCCAGTGGTCGGTTCGGACGACCTGGCAAGCCTGGCCATATCGATGAATGACATGGCCTCCACGTTGAGTGACCAAATCGGCCAGCTCGAAGAGCTGTCGCGTTTGCAGCAGCGTTTCGTGTCGGACGTTTCCCACGAACTGCGCACACCGCTGACGACGGTTCGCATGGCATCCGATGTGCTTTACGACCAGCGCAGCGAAGTAACGCCGGGCCTGACGCGCACCGTTGAACTGATGCATGACGAGGTCGATCGTTTCGAATCATTGTTGGCCGACCTACTGGAGATTTCTCGGTTCGATGCCGGCGCCGCGACTCTGAGCGCCGACGACATCGATTTTGCGGCACTGGTGCGCGACGAGGTGGGCGATGTTGGCTCACTGGCCGCACAGGCGGGTATCCAAATAGAGGTGGACGTGCGGCCTGGATCGATGATGGTGGAGGCCGACCCGAGGCGTGTGCGGCGTATTTTGCGAAACCTTCTGTCCAACTCAATCGAGCATGGCGAATCCCGTCCCGTGAATGTTACGGTGGCCGGTGATGAGCAAAGCGTCGCGGTGACGGTGCGCGATCATGGCGTGGGGCTGCGGCCCGAGCAGACGGAGTTGGTCTTCCACCGCTTCTGGCGGGCCGACCCGTCGCGTCAACGCAACCTAGGCGGCACTGGGTTGGGGCTGGCGATCGCCTTAGAGGACGCCCGCTTGCACAACGGCTGGCTTGAGGCCTGGGGCCAGCTTGGCGAAGGCTCGTCTTTCAGACTGACGCTGCCGCGTTCGCCCGGTGGCACGATCGAAACTTCGCCGCTGCCCTTGCGCCCGGACGATGCCCCGCCAGGCCCGGGTACCGCCGATGAGTTGCCGGCCGTTGAGCCGCCGGCGGGGGAGGGCGACGTCAATGAGCAAGGCTAAGACTGCTATGTTGCGAAAAGGCGCGGCATTCCAGCGCGTTCTTACCGCCGTGGTACTGGCACTGATACTGACCGGCTGCAGTCTGATCCCAACATCTGGGCCCGTGCAACAGGTCGACCAGCCGCCGGTCGGGGGTGGCGCCCCGCCGGTCGACATCGAGCCGGCCACACCGATCGAAAATGGCACCCCTGACCAGATTTTGGGTGGCTTTCTGGCCGCCGTCTGGTCCGGCAACGCCAACCGGTTCAACGTCGCCCGTCAGTATCTGACACCCCAAGCCGCCCTGGATTGGGATCCGTCAGCCCAGGTCACCATCTACGATTCGAACGGGCACGCGCCAACCGCCACCGACCAGCAGGCCAAACTGACGGCACCCGTTTTGGGCGTGGTCGAGGGCGGACGGTACACCGCCGTCGACCAGCCGGACTATTCGCACGATTTTGCGATGACGCAAGTTGACGGGCAGTGGCGAATCGGCGACCCGGGCCCAGGCATCATCATCTCGTCCTACGCCTTTGAGCAGGCATTCAAGGCTGTGCCGATGTACTTTTTCGACCCCTCCCTGAGCCACTTGCTGACCGAAAACCTGTATATGAACTGGGGCGACGCCACGCCGACGGCCACCGTCGAAGGGTTGTTGAAGGGCCCGTCTGCCTGGTTGAGCCCGGCTGCGGTCACGGTGATCCCGCCGCAGACCAAGCTGGCTGTCTCCGCCGTGCCGGTGGAATCTGGCGTGGCACAACTGACACTCAGCGCCGAAATCCAGGGTTTGTCGGAAGCACAGAAAGTGCAGATGGTGTCGCAGATCTGGTGGACGTTGCATGACAGCTTCCCGACGATCACCGGTTTGACGATCAATGTTGACGGCACGGCATTCGCTGTGCCGGGGCAAGGCACTGACGGGGTGGTCCGGCAGGCAACGGTTAATGCCTATGCCCCGGCCGATCTGACGGGTTCGACGGCTGAGTTCGGTTTGCTGGCCGATTCGACGCTGACGCAGCTATCTTCGGTCAGCGGCGGGGCCACGCCGGCGCCGGTAGCGGGCCCACTCGGCAGCGCCTGGGACGATACACCCACCGGGCTGGCGATCGGTTCGGATGGCACAACCTTGGCGCTGACTTCAGCCACCAGTTTGTGGGTTGGTTCGACAACCTCAGCCAAACTACCTACCAAAGCAATAGACGCGCCAGGCTTGACGCGTCCCCAAGTCGATCAAGACGAGGTTTGGGACATTTCTCAGGGCCCAGCGCCGGTGATGTGGCTGGTCGAGCCGAGTAGCCCGTCCCAGCAGGTTGATTTGACCGACCTGGCCGGCGCGACGGTGGTGGCTTTCCGGGTGGCACCGGATCGAACACGGGTCGCCGTCGTCGCCAACGTCGACGGTCAGGATGTAGTCGGGTTCTTGCGCATCGAGAGCTTGTCGCCGCTTGTGGTCACGGGCTGGCGTCCCATCGTTGTCAACACCGACCACGGACTGTTGGCGACATGTTTGGACGTCGGCTGGGTGTCCGCTTCTCAACTCGTCGTCTTGGCGACGACTAGCCAAAATGGCAGTGCCGCGGTCTATCGCATGGATATGGACGCAGCGTCGGTTGTGTCAATGGGGCCAATCAGCGACCAGCCGGTGGCGCTGGCTGTCACCCCTCGGACGGACGGGGGGACGACGGCGGTGGCGCTGACAGCAACCGGTGTGGCGCTGCGTTATGAGGACACCACCCGCTGGACGGCGGTGGCGTCGGGGCTGGTGGCAGTGGCGCTGCCTGGATAGTTATCCACAGCGCAAAACCTGGGTGCCGGTTTGCGCTTGATGGCAGCCATGATGCGGTCATGAGTGTTGCAGGTTTGCTTTTTGATGCCGCCGTCGATTTGTATCTGGGTGGGCAATGTCACGGTTGCGCCGCGCCCGGGCGCAGCCCCTGTCCGGCCTGTAGTCAGGGCCTGGAGCCACACCCGCAGAGCATTTGGCGCCCAGGCTTCGACGTCCCGGCGGTGGCTGCGCTGGCCTACGACGATGCGGATGACTTCATCATCGCCTACAAGGACAATCAAGCCTGGCAGTTGACGGCCCCACTCGGCGTCGCGTTGGGCGCGGCGGTGGCTCAAGTGGCGAGTGGCTCGAGCGTGGTGCTAGTGCCAGTGCCGTCGTCGCCGGACGCCGTCAGAAAGCGCGGGTTCGATCACACCGCCACCCTCGCGCAATGGGTGGCCCGACGAAGCGGTTATCGCTGGTCGCCGTTGCTGCGGCGCACAAAGACAACGCCCGATCAGGCTGGCTTGACGGCCGCCTCCAGACGGGCGGTTCAGATTGGGTCAATGCGGGCTCGGCCACCGTCGCCGGGACGCCCTAGCCCACCACTGGTGGTCGTCGACGATGTCATCACCACCGGGGCCACCATGGTTGAGGCGGTCCGGGCACTGCGCGAAGCTGGCCACCACGTTTTTGGCGCCGCGGCGGTGGCTTTTACGCCGCGAGGTAGACGCTCCGCATGAGTTCGTCCGGTAGTCTGGAATCACACGGAAGGAGACCAAGATGGAAATTATCATCTCGGGCCGCCGCATGACCGTCACAGAAGACGTGCGGCAAATGGTCATAGATCGCCTGGAACGCGAGGTCGAACGGATGTCCGACCAGGTACAACGAGCCGAGGTCGAGTTCTCGGCTGGTGAGGGCAAGAATGCGCCCGTGACAACCGTCGAGATCACATTGCGGTCCAAGGGCCCGGTGGTGCGGGCGGCCGGGGCTGCCGACGACAAGCGAGTGGCATTTGAAGCGGCCGTAGACAAGTTGCGCACTCAGTTGCGCAGGGCTGCCGATCGTCGCAAGACGCGGCGCGGGCTGCGCGCGCAGAACCTGGCGTCTTTGCCGATCAACGATTCGCCGCTCACCCTTCCACCGGCACCGGCCAAAGACGAAACAAAGCCGGACACCCGCATGGTGGCTGGCGTCGAGGTCACCGGCGACGGGCCGCTAGTGGTGCGTGAGAAGAACTTCACCTCACCCAAGCTGACGCTCGGGCAGGCCTTGGACGAACTGGAACTGGTCGGCCACGACTTTTTCCTCTACGTCGATGCCGCGACCGGCCTACCGTCGGTCGTTTATCACCGCAAGGCCTACGATTACGGCGTCATACACCTGACCGTCACCGATTGATGGTTGTGGCACCGGCATGAAGAGTTTTGAGGAGTTGTGGGCCGAACTTGGCGCCAAGGCGGTGGAACGTCCGGCCGGTTCGGGCACAGTCAAGCAGCTTGATGCCGGTGTTCACGCTATCGGTAAGAAGGTCGTCGAGGAGGCTGCCGAGGTTTGGATGGCGGCCGAATACGAGTCTGATGACGCTTGCGCTGAGGAGATCTCGCAACTGTTGTACCACCTGCAAACCATGATGCTCGCCAAGGGCTTGACCCTTGAAGACGTCTACCGACACCTGTGAGGTTGGCAAGTTTGATGACAGACGAACTGCTGAAAGTTGCCGTGCCCAACAAGGGCTCGCTGGCTGAAGGGGCAACAGCCATGCTGGCAGCCGCTGGCTACCGTCAGCGCACCGATCCCAAGGAGTTGGTTCTGGTCGATCCGGCTGGCGGGGTCGAGTTCTACTACTTGCGCCCCCGCGATATCGCCACCTACGTGGGTGAAGGCACGCTTGATCTGGGCATCACCGGGCGCGACATGCTGCTCGATTCAGGGGCCAGCGCCAAACAGGTCATGGAACTCGGCTTCGGCGACTCGACGTTTCGGTTCGCCGGGCCACCAGGCCTGAGTCTCGATACTCTCGATGGCTTGCGCATCGCAACCAGCTACCCAGGGTTGCTGGGTGCTTACCTGAGCGATCATGGTGTCAAGGCCCGTCTGATAACGCTGGACGGTGCCGTCGAGTCAGCCATCAGGCTCGGCGTGGCCGATGCCATAGCTGATGTCGTCGACACCGGCACGACGCTGCGCAAGGCTGGTTTGACGCTGTTCGGCGAGCCAATCCTGGTATCCACGGCCATCCTGATCGCTCGTCCGGACGCCCGCGACGACGCCGCCGTGGTCGAGGCTGCGCGTCACCTCAAGGCGCGTCTGGACGGGGTGATCGTGGCCCGCGATTATGTGCTGATCGACTACGACATCGCTGACGCAGACTTGCCCGGCGCCACCAAGTTGACGCCCGGTTTGGAGGGTCCGACGGTTTCGCCGCTGGCCAAGCCTGGTTGGTCGGCCGTTCGCGCCCTGGTGCCGCGCCGCAATGCTCAGCAACTGATGGACGATCTGTGGGCCGCCGGCGCGCGGGCGATACTGGTCACCGAGCTGTCGGCGTGCCGTCTATGACGGAACAGCCGGACGCGGCCAGCTGGCCCACCATCATAAACTTTCGCGACCTTGGTGGGCACCCAGGCGCTGGCAGGCACTCAGTTAAGCAGGGGTTGCTGTTTCGGGGCACCGCTTTACACAATGTCACTGACGACGACTTGGCAAAGCTGACGGATTTGGGTGTGGGTCTGGTTTTCGACCTGCGCGCGCTCAGTGAGGCCACAGGACGCCCCGACAAATTGCCCGCAGGCGCTGCCTATCGGCGCGAGCCGGGCGTCCCTTCGATGGACGAGGTGCACCGCGAGTTGCTCGATTGGTCGGTGCTGATCGGCCAGTTGAGCGCCTCTGAGGCTGAACTGGCCCAGATGGAATCCTTCCAGGGCGGTATCTACGGCGAAATGATCGAGCGTCCCCAGGCTTTTCGAGCACTGCTAGGCGAGTTGCTGGCGCAACCGTCTCGGCCCGTCTATTTCCACTGTTCGGCTGGCAAAGACCGCACAGGTGTGGCCAGCGCGATCATCCTAGCGCTGCTGGGTGTGAGTCGCGACGACATCATGGATGATTACCTGGTGTCGGCCAACTATCCGCTTCCGGGCTACCAAACGGTGCTGGAGATGGCGCAACAGGCCGGTCCGCGTATCGGCAAGCTCATCGGCACGATGCTTACGGTGACCGAGGCGCAACTCGATTTTGCCTTCACCCACGCCAACAAGGTTTGGGGCAGTTGGGACGGTTTTGTCCAAGACGGCCTCGGTGTGTCTCCATTCGACATCGAAGCGTTACAACGGGCGTACCTTTGTTGATCGCGGACCTTAATCGATACCGTGGCGCTTCAGGATATCGTCGATTTCCTTGTCATCGGGCGTGACTGGCGTGCTCGGCGTCGCAGGCTTTGGTGATGGCGGTGGCGTTGGGCTGTCCGGCAGTTTCATTGTCTGATCTGCCGTCTTTGCCGCGACAGCCGAGGTGCTCGCCGACTGGCCGGACGGTCGCAGCGCGGCCAGCTTGCGTTCGCGGATTTCGGCGCGACGCTTGCTCGCCTCCTCGCCACTGACGTGGGGCACAAAACTGCCGATCAGGTAAAACACCAGCCCGACCCCAGCGACGATGAGACCGACAAGCACGATAGTGGTCATGTAAGTGGCATTAGCCCAGCCAACGACGGCGTTGATGCCGTCAACCACTTTGTCCATCAAACCCATGATGAGCAAGCCGACGGGCATCAAGATGAACCCGAGGCCACGCCACATGACGCGCCAACTGCGCTTGCGCAGCCAGCCGAACAGCAGGTAAATCAGCGCGATGACGGCTAGGACGATGGTCAAGACGATCGCTGTGGTGTGGACACTCATACCAAACATGGTCTTAGCATACTGGGTTCACTGTGTTTTCGCCGTGAACGGGGGGCAGCGATCAGTTGGATTGAGGCACGTTCATCGACTAAACTGCCTTATTGATGTTCGGACGTTGTCCGACTCAACGTGAAGTGAGGGCTTTCCTCCACCTGGGCTGCGCGACCGGCGGCCAGGTCGATGATGGTGTGGTGCCGTATGGCCACCGCACCGCAGGCCTTCGCGCACGCGGAGGCCTTTCTGTTTGTCAGGGGCGCATCCAGCAAAGGAAAAGAGGCAGGTATCAGTACAGAACCCCGCATCAATGAGCGGATCCGAGTGCCAGAGGTGCGTCTTGTCGGCCCCGACGGCGAGCAGATCGGCATCGTGCCGATCGCTCAGGCTTTGCAGATGGCGCGCGACGCCGACCTCGACCTTGTTGAGGTGTCCGGTGACGCCCACCCGCCCGTCACCCGGCTGATGGACTACGGCAAGTTCAAGTATGAAGCAGCCCAGAAGGCCCGGGAATCTCGCCGCAACCAGTCGAACACCGTCATCAAAGAGATGAAGCTGCGCCCAAAGATCGACGAGCACGACTACGCGACGAAGATCGGTCACGTTGTCCGTTTCCTCAAGGGCGGCGACAAGGTGAAGATCACCATCATGTTCCGCGGCCGCGAGCAGTCGCGTCCCGAGTTGGGGCTCAACCTGCTGCAGCGGTTGGCTGAGGACGTGGCAACCGATGGTGTGATGGAGCAGGCACCGCGCCAGGAGGGCCGCAACATGCACATGGTGCTGGCGCCGACGCGGAAAAAGTCGGAAGCGCGCGCCGATCAGGCCGTGGCCCGCGAGACAAGAATGGCGGAGCGGGCAGCCGCCGCCGAAGCAGACAAGAGCTTCGAGGCTGAGCGGCGCTTGGCCTCACAGGTGGATGAGACCGCCAAAAAGAAGAAACGAGGACCAGCCGACAACATGGACCCAGATATCCAGTTCTGACGGGTCTGGTTGGTGGCCAAGCCGGTGCTACCCGCGCCGGGCCGAAAAATAGGAGAAAGGCGAGCATATGCCGAAAATGAAGACGCATTCCGGTGCCAAGAAACGGTTCAAGATCACCGGGTCGGGCAAGCTCATCCATGCACGCGCGGGCAAAGCCCATTTGAACGAACACAAGCCGACGAAGCGTACGCGCCGTCTAGGGCTCGATGCAGTCCTGGTCAAGGCCGACGCCAAGAAGGCCCGTCGTCTGCTAGGCAAGTGAGAAAGAGGTAAAAGATCATGGCACGTGTCAAGCGGGCAGTTAATGGTTTGAAGAAGCGCCGCGAGATCCTCGAGCAGGCCTCCGGTTACCGTGGGCAGCGTTCGCGGCTCTATCGCAAGGCCAAGGAGCAGATTCTGCATTCCGGCACCTATGCGTTGCGCGACCGCCGGGCGAAGAAGGGTGATTTCCGGGCCCTGTGGATCCAGCGCATCAACGCGGCATGCCGCGCTGAGGGCATGACCTACAACCGGTTCATCGACGGGTTGAAGAAGGCCGGAGTCGAGGTCGATCGCAAGATTTTGGCCGATCTGGCCGTCACCGATGCGTCGGCGTTTGCGACGCTGGTGGGTGTGGCCCAGGCGGCGCTGGCCGCCGCCCCGAAAGCTGTCACCGCCTAGCGATGACCATATCGCAGACAGTGTGGCCGCCCATTTCGGCGGCCAAACTGCACCTGGCCCGTCGTTTGCTGACGGCCAAGGGTCGCGATGCTGAAGGTGCCTTCCTGGCAGAAGGTCCTCAGGCGGTGCGCGAGGCGATGGGTTATGGCTGCTTGGTGTTCGTCGTTGTCGCCGAGGGACGGACACCGCAGGCGCAATCGTTGGCGGTGGACGCGGCTCTGCGTGGGCTGCCGGCGTTTTTGGCGACGGACGCGCAGATGGCGCAGATCACTGACACGGTGCACGGGCAAGGTGTCGTGGCGGTGTGCCGTCGCCTGGAGGTCGGTCTGGACGATCTTAATGGAAAGTTGTTCCTGATTCTGGACGAGGTACGCGACCCCGGCAATGTCGGCACGCTGATCCGTACAGCCGACGCTTTTGGCGTCGACGGCGTCATCGCGACGACGGGCACCGCGGAGGTGTTTTCGCCAAAGGTGGTGCGGGCAAGCGTCGGGTCGGTGTTCCACTTGCCAGTAGCGCAAGGTATCGATTTCGAAGACGCTGTGACGTGGGCGCGGTCGCGGGGCTACCGACTGATCGGAGCCGATGTGGGCGGCGATCCTCTGGCCTGGGGGTTCACGGCAGCATGGCAGCCGGTAGCGTGGGTCCTCGGCAACGAGGCCCACGGCATTTCGAGCGGCCATCTGCGGATGCTTGATGAGACTATGGCGGTGCCGATGTGGGGAAAGGCTGAAAGCCTGAACGTCGCCATCGCAGGGGCCATCTGTTTGTGGGAGTCTGCTCGCGCACAGGCCATCGGCGAGCCATCAACGCCGTAAACTTGCTCGGCGTAACTGGAAGGAAGAATCAGTGGAATCTGTGGAGGAAGCAGCGCGAGAGGCGCTAGCCGCGATTGCGGGCGCTGCCAGCCTGGCTGATCTGGCCGAGGTTAAGGTCGCCCATATCGGCGAGCGTTCACCGATCGCTCTAGCCAACCGGGCTATCGGCGCTTTGCCACCAGAGCAGCGCAAGGTAGCTGGTTTGGAAATCGGTCAGGCCCGGGCGAAGGTCAATGAGGCTTTCGCGGTTCGAGAGGCCGAACTGGCATCCGTCGCACTTGACGAGCGCTTGCGGGCCGAGGCGGTCGATGTCACGCTGCCGGTGAGTGTGCAGCCATCCGGTGCCATCCACCCTGTCACGGCAATGATCCACCAGATGTGCGACATCTTCGTCGCCATGGGCTGGGAGGTCGCCGACGGTCCGGAGGCCGAGGCCGAGTGGCTCAACTTCGACGCATTGAACTTCACCCCTGACCACCCGGCGCGCTTCCTGTCAGACACTTTGTTTCTCGACCCACCCGAGCATCACAAATTGTTGCGCACGCAGACGTCACCCGTCCAGATGCGCACCCTTCTGACGCGCGACCTGCCGTTGTACATCGTCTCGCCGGGCAAGGTGTACCGGGCAGACGAGTACGACGCTACGCACCTGCCCGTCTTCCACCAGCTTGAAGGTTTGGCCGTCGATAAGGGGCTTGGTATGGCCGACCTGCGTGGCACTCTCGACCATCTGGCCCAGGCGCTGTTCGGTGAGGGCATCGAGACGCGCTTGCGGCCCCATTACTTCCCCTTCACCGAGCCCAGCGCCGAGATCGACGTGCGCTGCTTCGTCTGCAAGGGTGATTGTGGGCCCGACAAGCCTTGCCGCACCTGTAAGTCGGAGGGCTGGATCGAGTGGGGCGGCTGCGGTGTTGTCAACCCGCGGGTGCTGCAGGCGGCTGGCATTGATACCGAAATCTGGTCGGGCTTCGCCTTCGGCATGGGCATCGACCGTACGGTTATGTTCTCGACTGGGGCGCGCGACCTGCGTGACTTCGTTGAGGGCGACATGCGCTTTGCCCCGCTGTTTGGGCGGTTGGCTGACGCCGAGACGACGGAGGTGGCAGCATGAGGGCACCGCTGAGCTGGCTGCGCGAACTGGCCGAGATTCCGGGTGAGACGGCGGAGATCGCCGTTGCGCTGACGGATGCCGGCCTGCAGGTGGAGCGTATTGACGATCCATCGGCGGCCATAGACGGCCCGGTCGTGGTCGGGCAGGTGCTCGACTTCGTCGACGAGCCCCAAAAGAACGGCAAGGTGATCCGTTGGTGCCATGTGGACGTGGGTGATTTCAACCCAGAGAGCGAGAATGCTCGCGGCATCGTCTGCGGTGCGCACAACTTCGAGGCGGGCGACTATGTGGCAGTGGCGCTTTCCGGTACCACGCTGCCGGGCGGGTTCCTCATCGCCGCTCGCAAGACTTACGGCCACATCAGCGACGGCATGATCTGTGCCGAGGACGAACTTGGCCTGGGCGAGGACCACGCTGGCATCATCGTCTTGCCGTCGGAACCGGCGCCCGAGGTTGGCAGCGACGCGCTGGAATTGTTGGGGGCGCGCGAGGCGGTCCTTGATATCGATGTGACGCCCGACATGGGTTATTGCCTGTCAGTGCGAGGCCTGGCCCGCGAGGCCGCCCAGATCACTGGCGGGCACTTCACCGACCCTTACGCGGTGCCGGTGCCGTCAGATTCTGGGCGGGGCTACCCGGTGCGCTTGGAAACGCCCAACTGCCCGCTGTTCACGGCCATCAAGGTGGCGGGCATAGACCCGGCCGCGCCGACCCCATCGTGGATGGTGGCGCGCCTGCAGGCCGCGGGAATGCGGCCGATCTTCCTGGGTGTCGACATCGCTAACTACGTCATGCTGGAATCGGGGCAGCCGCTGCACACCTACGCTTTGGCATCGCTGCGCGGGCCTATTGTCGTCCGTCAGGCCAAGCCAGGGGAGAAGATAACCACACTTGACAAGGTAGAACGCGCGCTGTCGGTTGAGGACATGCTGATCACCGATGACTCCGGGGCAATCGGCCTGGCTGGCGTCATGGGCGGTCTGAACACGGAACTGGAG